>ENA-UOVV01000209-UOVV01000209.1-compost-metagenome-genome-assembly--contig:-NODE-209-length-85461-cov-10.389703_pt1 | contig 85461 bp, 65 predicted proteins | sample MGYA00238155_ERZ761577 | MGnify/ENA primary metagenome ERZ761577 (study PRJEB28898, sample SAMN06268775) | compost metagenome | isolation source: Emeryville, CA | place: USA:Emeryville, CA | collected... | reverse complement strand
TGACGATTTTGGCGCTGAAGATGAGTTGCATGATCATTACTCCGATTAACAAAGCCGCTATAATTTGAATCGTAGAATAAAATTTAAATAGGGAGACGTCATAATTGGATGATTCCTGTAAGGCTTCTCCAACCACCGATTGTATGGCCGTCAATTCATTTAATCGAGCGATGGTGTGCTGAAAAACTTCACCCCCTTTCCCTTCATACAATTTTAAACCCTGTTCTTTAAACCCTGCGCTACTGAAATTAATAATTGACTTTTCTAACAACGCATATTCGGTTACACGGTTTTTTAAAGCTAGAAAGCTCATCGACTCTTGTTCAACGAGGTAGGTTTGTTCGTATGCCTTAATCAAGGAATCGATTTTTTCATCATGACGGGCTAGTTTAGCCAGCAATTCACCCTGATCTTCATCGGCTTCCGTTCGAAGATGCTTGCCTAGCAAAAGACGTTTACTATAAAGGCTTTCGGTTAAATGGACGATATCGATGGCAGGCATCAAACGGTCCTTGTAAATCGAATTGAAGGAACGTGCCAGACCATTTACGTTATTAGTCGATAGGTAATTAATCAGCACAATTAAAGCCATGATGCCTCCTAGCAGGAGTGCAGCTTTAAATTTTTGCTGAATGACAAACGACCACTTCATTTAAACGGGTTTTCGACCACCTATCTGGAAGTAATTTTAACGAAAAAAATTAGGAATATTATTTTCTGAAGGAAGAAATGTGAAGCCTTGACTGAAATAAAAGGCTAGGTAGTTCTCAAATCAGCAACATGCATGGGAAAGCAAGGAAAATGGGCCGGCGATCAAATATCCCGACCCATTCGTTTATTAGAAACCGACATTTATGCCTAACATGAAGTTGGTACCTGCCTGGGGGAAATAGAAGTTCTCCTGAATATGACTTCCTTCACTTCTGTATCCATAGGTGTAGCCATTGGAAGCGTAACGTACGTTGAATAGGTTGTTGACCATTCCAACCAATTGAATTTCCTTAGCCCAGGTTGGGCGAAATGACCAAGCTACACGAAGATCGTTGGTCCAGTAAGCATCGAGTTGACGATCAGGATTGGAAGTATTATCCAAGAATTGTCGACCAACCCATTTGGTGAGAAGTGCGAAATCAAGTCCTCCTCCGGGCGTGTAACTTATTCGACTTCCTCCAATTACATTGGGAGAGAAGGATATGTCGGTCCCCCCATGGGCAATTTCGTCATGCTCATTGGTGTCGTAATTAAAGACGTATTCCGTAAAGTTTTTAATACGATTTCGACTGAGCGTTAGATTCGCGTCCCATCGTAGCGATTTCGTAATAGCCCAGGCACTTTCTAGTTCTACACCAGCGCGATAGCTCTTTGGTACGTTGACGCGGATCGCTCGCCCCGTATCATTAAGTTCACCTGTCAAGACAAGCTGATTGACATAATCCATGAAATACAGGTTGGCATTGAAAGAAAACTTATTTAATCTCAAACGGTAACCTAGCTCCCAGTCGTTTAGGGTTTCGTGCTTAGGGGTATGACCCGGCCGAGCGTCGATAAAATCACTCCGGTTTGGTTCGCGATTTCCCACACTAAAGGATGCATAAACAGAGCCACGATTTTCGAGATCGAAGTTGAGTCCTACTTTAGGATTCCAAAAATTAAGTGCTTCGTCTACATCTAGGGGATTCAGGTCGTTATCAGTTCCGGTGATGCTGTAATCGACCGTCCGGAACTGCAGATCGCCATAGAAATTAAATTGAGGGGTTAACTGGTAGTAGGCCTTTGCGTAAAGATTGAAGTCATTTTTCAACCCGTTGCCAAAATAGTATTGATGACCTGATTCACTGATACCAGCGAATCGAGCCCAGATTACCTTGCCGTAATGGTCATTGTCGAATTGATTCCAGCCTCCGCCTACGTGTAAATTAAGCTTTTTGAAACTATTGTAATCCAGAGAAAAGGTGGTTCCGTAGTAATGATTATCCAGCCAGCGTTGACGAATAAGGTCGGTTCGCGTCAGGGTATCTGAACCCACTACAACAGGAGGAATTAGGTAATTACTGAGTCGGTTATCTTCCCGGTATTGCTCGTAATAACCTCGCCCTCTGACGTAGAACGCATTCAGATTGAGCGTCAATTGACGATTCAGGTTGTGTGACGATAAGATCTGGTAATGATCTTGCTGGTAGTTATCCGTCTCGTTCTCGTACCAATAGGCGTTGTACTTTCTTGGATCAGAATTGATTAGGTTCTCCGCATCTCGCTCATTGAGCCAATTTCTACCGATATAACTAAGAATACCTTCCTGATCGTCCCTCCATTTGGCTTCGGGTACACCATTCCAGGCCTGATACGTTTTTTCCTTTCCAGAAAAGACGTTTACCCGTACATAACTGTTTTTGGCGAAATAAGCCCCTGATAAATAGTACGATTTTAAATCGGAGCTCGCCCGATCTACGAACCCGTCGGAGGAAATTCGGGACAGGCGGGCGTCGAAGGTAAATTTGTCGTTCAAGAGTCCACTACCAACTTTGACCGTATTTTTCCAGGTATTGAAGGAGCCGTAAGAATTGTTGATTTCGGCATAGGCTTCGCGGTTGAACTCGTTGGTATTGATGTTCACGGTCGCACCGAAAGCACCCGCACCATTGGTCGAGCTCCCGACACCACGTTGTATCTGAATACTACTTACCGACGAAGCAAAGTCAGGCATATTGACAAAAAATACACCATGGCTTTCAGGGTCATTTAAGGGTATGCCATTGATTGTCATATTAATACGGGTCGCGTCTGAACCCCGAATTCGCATGCTCGTGTACCCCACTCCTGCGCCGGCATCGGAGGTGGTGACCATAGAGGGAGTGAAATTCAGTAAGATCGGTAAATCCTGTCCGAGGTTTTGTTTTTCGATATCGTCCACCGTGACATTCGTGTACGCAATTCCTGCTTTGTCGTTCACTCTTGTCGCACTAACGATGACCTCATCGGCTACGAAAGTGGTTTTTTCCAATAGGATTTCACTCGCTTCTTGGATGGGAACGAGTGCCGGTAAATAGCCGATAAAAGAAACTCTTAATTTTTCGACGCCGGGGGGAAGTTTTCCGAAGGTAAATCTGCCGTTAGCATCGGTGGTTGTCCCGCGATTTTCTCCAATTTTAACAATGGCTCCAGGTAAAGGCTGCCGGGTTTCGGCATCCAAAACTTGCCCGGAAATGGATGATTGTGCCTGCACTCGCCCCAAAAATGAGACAAGAGCTAATAAAAGACAGGCCGTAACTTTACGCATAATGTGTTAAGTTTACGAACAGGCAAGGGGCCAGACCTATCCTTTGGTTAAATAAATTTTACTCGAGGAATTAACTTGTAAAGTGGTGCTTTATCTCGTTTCCTCCGCCGGTATTATCCGGATCAGGTAATGTGGGTATGATCTCAGCCCGTTGGGTAGGGCACCCCTTTGAGATTTTGACGCAAAGTTACGGGAATATAACATGATGTCCAAATGAAACCGTTGACGAGAATGGCCTCTCTCACATAAGAACAGGGAAAGCGGAAGTAACCAAGGGTATCAAACTCCATTACTCTAGGATTAAGCCGAGAAAAACTTAGAATCATTTGTGCATTTATTTGATATGCGCGAATTTAGAACTTAGTATCGTGACAACGAATGTTCGATTTAGCCGCATACCGGAAACTCAAAATATTATGAAATACGAGGATAAATGGAAAGAGGAACTGGGTATCTTGAAAGGTATTTTTTCGAAATTACCCTTGGAAAAAACAGTCAAATGGGGTGCGGACGTTTTCACTTACGAAGGGAAAAATATCGTGAGTTGCTATGGTTTTAAGGATTATTTCACCATCTTTTTTTATAATGGCGTGTTCTTAACTGATCCATATAAGGTTTTGATCAACGCACAGGAAGGCAAAACCAAAACGTTGCGGCATTGGCGATTTAATTCCCAAGCCGAAATTTCGGAAGAAAAAATCATAGCCTACGTTAATGAAGCAATCGAAATTGCCAAAAAAGGACTGACGGTAAAACCTGAAAATTTTAAAGCACTGCCGATCCCCGAACTCTTAGAAAAGGAATTCAACCAAAACCCCGAATTAAAATCCTGTTTCGACAAGCTTACACCGGGGAAACAAAAGGAATACATCGTTTATTTAAACGAACCCAAACAGGAAAAGACAAAACTCAGTCGACTCGAGAAGATCAAACCAGTGATTATTGTGGGAAAAGGTTTGAATGATAAATATAAAAAGTGAATAACCTTTTTGACGTTAATAAGACCTGGATACCATTACACCATTAGTCCTGAGCAACTCTCCAAAAGTTTGCCTTTACATACTAAACCCAAATAGTTGAAAAACAATTAGTGGATCTTGCTGAATAGCAGGTGAATTTTCAATTTTTGTTCAATTCATCCTAACCAAATAAAATGAGAAAGATTGTTTATTACGTGGCCGTTTCGGTCGATGGCTATATTTCTGGCATCAACGATGATGTAGCTGATTTTGTCATGCAAGGAAGCGGTGTAGATCAATACTTCGCCGACCTGAAATATTATGATACAGTGATCATGGGGAGATCCACTTATGAGGTAGGTTATAAGTTCGGATTAAAACCAGGGCAATTAGCCTATCCATCGATGAAACATTATATTTTCTCGGGTAGTCTAAAATTTGAAAATCCTGATCCTAAACTTGTAGTTAGTTAATTAAATCTTTCTGAAATCGACCGAATCAGAAGTGAATCAGGCACCGACATTTATCTCTGTGGGGGAGGACAACTTGCCGGATGCCTCCTAGAAAATCAACGCATTGATATATTAAAGCTAAAACTAAACCCCTTACTTTTAGGGCAAGGGGTTAAATTGTTTGAAGGGACGACGGCTAAATACAAATTGAGGCTAGTCGCTAGTGAAACGTTTGATAACGGTCTGCAAATCATGACTTACCATATCCACTATCCTTCTATTTAAGAGGCATACTAACGAAACTCTATTTTTCCCCGTGTTCCGGCTTTCTTTTTCAGGCTAGAAAACTCTTGATAAGCCTCCGATTTCTGTGCAGATGTAAGACTAAAACCGGACATGGTAACGGCTTCATTAAAATACACATCAGCATTCGACAAGGCTGCCGCAACCGATACGTCGCCCCACCTCAGGATTCCCGGTATGTGAATGCCTACGCCGAAATAGTCCAAACCCTCTCGTTGGTCGAACAAGTAACTCCAAGGAGTTTGGTAGGTGTGAATTTCGTTAAACTCACCTCCCAATGCATTATAAAATATTCCAGCCAGTCCTGCCTCCTTAAAGCCGTAGAATGTTAGGGAAGTGGCATTATATTCCTTCTCAAGCCAGTTGGTTAAAACTTTCATTTCGTAAACCCAATTTCCTATTACTGTTTCACCCACCCAGAGAGCAGCCCGTCCATAGGTATGCAATTTTCCCAATTTATCATACCCGGCTGATTTCTCTGAAGCAGCTTCACCTGTTCCTGAAAAGTCGATGACGACCATTCCCAGACCGGCATTTTCAATGGATTGTATCAAGTTCAGCGGGAGGTTTTGTTTACCATCTGCATGGGCTAAAATGGCAAATTCATTTCGTTTACCCACTTTCAGAAGTACAGGCAATAGTCCTCCGTCTTGGGTTTGGAGAGTGATCCGTTTCCAGCTATTCGCCGTTCCCAAAGTTGTAGCTTTCGCCGATGGATCTCTATCCCTAACACTTAACACCACCTTGAATTCATTTCGTTTTTTAACTACTTCCAAAGCCTCGGCGTTCAAATGCTCCTCTCGCAATTGTTGTCCTATGTATCGACAAAAGGAGGCTGTTGAATGAATAAGTGGGTCTCTATCGCCCTCCTTAAAGACCATTAATTGGGAAGCAGGGAGTGGTTCGAGCATTTTTTCTTTACGAGGGCTTCCGTCACCTTTTCCCTTCAAATGGTAGTCCATAAACCCTAGCAACGCTTCCCGATCTTCGGGGAAGTAACCATGCGGCCTATCGAAGAGTTGATAGTCGATATGCTTCGGTACGTTATACATTGCAAAAACAGGCTGTGCTTTTCTAAAGCTCTTCAACATTTCCGAAGGGAAGAAAGCGGGATTCGACTCTTGGTTATGGTTACACATTCGTAGCGCTCGGGGAGCCACTAGGCTCAGTACACCCCATTCTCCAGTGAAAGTCAATCCGTTAGGTAGCACTTCGCAAACACAGTTATGGCCCATGACATAGGAATTAAAAGTGCCCACACTAACTACGGGCATTGCCGCTTTTACTCGTTCATCTACCGCGGCTAGCCACATGGTTTGGTTGCCACCACCACTTGCTCCCGTGGCACCAATTTTTTCTGCGTCGACGTAAGGTAGGGATTGCAAAAGGTCGATTCCACGGATATTGTCCGTTATCTGCATACCCATGAGTGATTCCCCAATATTTAAAAGAGAAGCACCCAGGTAGGTCCCGTGATATTCGAAATCTCCGTGCTGGGTCGTTCTTTCACCCGCACCCCAGGGGTCAATACAGAGGGCAACATACCCTTCTTTGGCTAGGGTTTGTCCCACTAATTGGTAGTTTTCATAAAGTTTTCCATCGCGTGAATGACCCATCATGACAATCACAGCGGGGAACTTCCCGGTTCCATCGGGAATATAGAGGTTGGCTGTAGCATAAACTTGGGGGCGGGTCTGGAAATAAATGTTCTTAACAGTAAAACCATCCCCTTTGTAACTCCCGGTTTCTTTTAACGCCAACGGCAGATTGGGGTAAAGTTTTGTGCCCGTATGCTGTATGATTTGCTCTTTTAGCTTCTTTCGATAGTATTCCCAACTTTGAAGGTCTGCCGGGATTTGATGTAACTTGCTCGCTATCGATGCCCGGTGCCTGTATTGGCTATACAAAATGTCTGTCTCATCGTTGAAAACAGTCGGTAAAGAATCGGTTGCAGGATTTTGAAATGCCTTTATTTCTTGGATTGCAAATAGAAAAAGAGCCAGTAAGATCAGCTTTGAATCAAATTTAAAAAGAAAGTGATCATTCATAGGTACCAAGGTTGACAGGTAAAAGTTAATCTCAATTTAGGCAAACAATGTATAGGAGGGATGATTTTCCATTCAATAATTAGCGAAAACGTTATCGGTCGGTGAGAGTTGAAGTCATTATCAACCTAAATGAAAAAACCCCTTAGGGGAAGGGGTTTAATGGGTGTTTATAAAAACGATCTTTTACTCGATGACATGTCCTACAAACTGAGCAGAATTATCGAGGATGGTGCCCCCTCTCCGAAAACCCAGGGCACAGGGCTCGTTAACGACGAAAAGTCCTGCCTGGTAAGTTAGTCCTTCCTGGTCGGTCTGGAAGGGAAAAAATTCCTGATAAATACGAGGCTGATCTCCATAATCGCCGTTGACCGCTTCCGAAACATCACCACCTTTTTCGATGATACTGATATTAGCGCCTTCCCTTCCGAATAGCACTTTAGCAACGCTTTTTTTATGGGGTATCTGATGGCGTTCCGTTTGGAGCAAAAGAGGATGATAGGGATATAAATCCCACAGTACCTTGAGAATGTACTTGGACTGATAGAGTAAACTGTAGGCTGGATTCAATACGACCAGCTGTCGGTTTTTTATGAGTTGAGTTAGGATTTCAGCTAATTCTTTTTCCTCGTTACCGATGAACTCCCAAGGAATCAATTTGAACCAAAAATCGAATCGGATGAAAGCGGCATTATCCGGATCATGGATAAACATTCCGTCCGTAGGGGAGAAGTCCAGTTCGTCGATATAGGCAAATACGACATCGAAACCCGCTTCCCGGGCAGCTTCCATCAGGATACTGACGTTACTTTCATCTTCTGGGTAATTGCGGAGCGTCGAAAATACGATGGATGGGGATAGATCGTCGTTGAGGGTTTTAATCAACTGAAACCTTTCAACAAGTTCTTCGTACAATGTATTATACTGTCGATCCTCATCCAAACCGTTCGATTTAAGTTGTGCCCACTGAACAATGGCTGTTTCAGGCAAGCAAGTGGCTGTATCAGCATTGTATTCAATTAATTTTACATGGTTTCCTTCCTCATCAAAAGAGAGATCGAATCGGCCATAGAGATGAACATGCCTTTCATCGGACCAGGTATATTGTATCATCTCGATTAGCGAATCTGGGATACCCATTTCGCGGAAAAGATGTTGATCTATGACCTGTTTAGCCGCGCTGCGAAACATCTCCGTGAGTTCGGATCCTCCCTCATAGTAGATCTCTGCCGTTGCTTCACTGATGGTGACGACGTCACTGGTTACATAGGGGACTGTATCAGTTCCCAGCATCCAATCCCATTCCTGGCTTTTTAAAATTCTTTCCGGGGAATTGGCTAATGATTTGAGTTGGATCATACGTATAATAAAAAGAAGTCGCTGCCTTCCATGGGCGACAGCGACCTAGATTGTCTATAAGTTGAATTTCAGCCCCCTACAGAACGGCCACCTTTAGCCCCCATAAAGCCACTGCGGCTATTGGTAGGCCTGGATTTGACCGTCCGTGCGGTTCGTGAAGCTGTCGCATCACGGTGTACCGCTTGCGACTTTTGGTAAGCTGCTTGAGAGCCGTAAATACCACTCATGTTTCCTGCCTGTGCGCGACGCTGTGCTATCGCACTATTGCCCATCATTCGACCCATCATATAGCCCATGCCGCCATACAAGAGCATACTGGACAATCCACTATGATGGCCAATTTCCGATCCTCCGGCCAATTCTTTATCGATCAGGGCACGAGACGTCTCAAGAGAAAGTGTATCGGTGTGGCCGTCCAAATATGTTACGATAGCTTTTGCATCCGCTACAGGAACTACTTCTTCGTCCATGATGCGAAACTCCCCCGGATTGATCTCTTTGATATGGGAAATAACACCTTTTGAATAGCTAACTTCTTCGTAACTGTATTCCTCCTCTTGATTGCCACCCGGAACACAGCCGGGTAACATCCATCCAGAGGCCCCCAGCGCCACGAGTAGGGCGCCGTTGATTCCAATATTTTTTACTTTCCGAATTACCGATCCTTTTTTTATGATTGTCATAAGCTTTTGCAATAATGGACCCGTAACAAGGTCCTATTCGAATTATGGCGAACTTCAAAGATAGCGATTCTATCTCGTTTTAGGTCTAATTTCCACCATTTAAAGAGTTTGAACTCCTCTTCTACTGAGGCTTTTGTGCCCAAATTTGCCGTTTCTCCGTAAAGGTACGACCGAACATGTCGGTGGCTCTTATTTCGATAATATGAGTTCCTTCCGACAGGTTTCCAGGTAAACTTGCTTTCCAAAGATGCGTACTGGGCTGAGGGCCGCCCGGCCGTCTACCAGCCATTAGTGACTCGGTATAGTCCCAACGATGATGTAAATGCATAAAGTAGGGGTCAAGTTCTTCAGCATAACTCATTGGCTTCCACTCGCCGTTGTCGAGACGAAATTCTACTTTACTGTCTTTATAGCCCATGTAGAAATTAGCGTATACCATACCCCCACTTCTTCTAGATTCTGCCGGGACCACGCGGGGAGCATGAATGCGAATCTGATGGCTGGCCGGTTTTTCAGCTACTTTGTAATCGATCACATATTGATTGCCTTTGATACGTAAAAAAGCATAGCCTCGGGGAGTTCCATCAGCCATGGTACTTTCAGGTACACCTTTCGAAGTGAATTCACCGGAATACCAGTTTCCTGACGGGGTACCTGCATTGTATTCATGGAGCGGTTTACTACCTTTCCACCCATCTGCTTCCGTGTAAAAATTTTGTCGTTGGATATGGGTATGCGCCGACATGGCCATCACATGGGGGAAGTCTTGTAACAAATCGAATAACTGTTGTCGATCTTCAGGCCGGAAACCGGGGCCTACATTTAAGAGGGGAATATGAAAGGCTAGCACGATCAATTTATCCTTGTCGACAAACTTCAGGTTGTTTTTAACAAACTCCAATTGATCGGGGCGGAAACCTCCCCAGTAGCCTTGGCCATCCCGCGGATCGGGATAAAGGATATCGTCTAAAATGATGAAATGGGCTTTTCCGTAATTAAAGGCATAATTGGCCGGACCGAAGTTTCGTTCGAATGTTTCATCGGTCAGAGAGTCCGCGGGTGCGTCATAATTCATGTCGTGGTTCCCCATCAGGTTATACCAGGGTATTCCCACGTTTTTGATAGCTTGAATATAGGCGGGATGCAAACTGAGATCATCTCCGACAATATCGCCCAAGCTCAAACCGAACTGGATATCTTTAACACCTTCTAATTCCTTTACGATACCCCGATAAAAATAGTCGACTTCCTCGAGGGTATAAGGTTGTGGATCTCCAAAAATTAACGCGGTAAATTCCTCACTCTCATCTTTCGGTACCAGGGGAAAATCGACGGAGGCGGGTAGGGGACCGGTAGGATCAGATCCCTTATACTGTAAAGCGGGTGATCCATTGGGTTTATGGATATAGTAAAAACGCGGTTGGTTATTTTCGTCGACCGTAACCTGATAGCCAGACGGTTTAATGACAAAAATGATGTTATCATTACCAACGGGTAGGGTATATCGGCCTTCGTTGTCGGTTAATACCACTTCTTTCCCATTCGATACGGCTACTCCGGCGATTCCACTTTCACGGCGATCCCGGATTCCATTTCCGTTAGCGTCATGGAAAACAACGCCCTTTGCTTCATTTTGCGCCCATAAATCGGAGGCAAACAAACTTAAAAATAGGAGTAAGGATAAAATTCTCATGGATTTCAAGCTTTTGGTTTAAGGTTTGAGAAGATGTCTTAAATGCTATCTTGTTAATTAAATAGTCAAAAAGCGAGCAATCAGGCCACTTTTATTAGTTGTCATATACTTAATTACTTCATCAAATGATAAATCTATCTCTTAAAAGCGATAAAAGTCATCCTACCAGTCGAAAATAATGTGATCGATTCTATGTAAATTTGATGTAAGTCAGAACCCTTTTTTATTAATCCTTATATTCTCACACAAAACTGACACATCAAACTAACATTTTAATATGGGACAACTTGAAAACAAAGTAGCAATCGTCACAGGAGCGGCTTCTGGGATTGGTAAGGAGACAGCTTTACTGTTTGCTCGGGAAGGAGCCAAAGTAACGGTGAGTGACATCAATGAGGAATCAGGACTAAAGGTCGTAGAAGAAATAAAGTCAGCTGGTGGTGAAGCCATCTTTGTGAAGGCAAATACTGCTAGTGTAGAGGACAATCAGCGAGTGGTGGCGGAAACGGTGGCTGCCTTTGGGAGTTTAAACATCGCTGTCAATAATGCAGGTGTTGGATCAGCCTTCGCAAAAACAGCTGAAGTGGATGTTGCCGACTGGCAGAGAGTGATCGATATTAACTTAAGTGGGGTATTTTACGGGATGAAATTCCAAATTCCGGAAATGGTCAAAGCGGGAGGAGGAAGTGTTATCAACGTAGCTTCCATTTTGGGCAATGTAGGGTTTCAGGGCTCTTCAGCCTATATCGCAGCTAAACACGGCGTCGTGGGGCTCTCCAAAGCCGGTGCCATCGATCATGCGGCCGATAAGGTAAGGGTGAATGCAATAGGTCCTGGATTCGTTTATACCGGACTCGTCAATGAAGAGACGCTCGGCAAAGAACTTCTCGAAGCCTTGGAACAAAAACACGCATTAGGTCGACTCGGCAACCCTGAAGAGATCGCTGCCCTTTGCTTATTTTTAGCATCAGATGCAGCTTCTTTTATCACGGGGTCCTATTACCCAGTCGACGGAGGGTATTTGGCTATGTGATTTTGAAAAGGTTACTTTGAAAAAAGAGATTATTAATTACTTAAACGATTTCAACCTGAATGTCAGTGGAAAAGCTAACATTCAGGTTGAAATGTATGAACTAAACTATGAAAGCAACAGCAGAACAGGATGAACGAATTGCCCGTATGACCTTCGCCTCGGTTTATCCTCATTATGTTACCAAAGTTGAGAAAAAAGGCCGTACTGTCGACGAGTTGCATCAGGTGATCGAATGGCTCACCGGATACAATGCGGATAAACTAAGGCAACTCATCGATGAAAAAGTAACTTTTAAGACTTTTTTCGAGAACGCTACCCTTCATCCGAATGCGGAGCTCATTACCGGTGTCATTTGCGGTTACCGGGTTGAAGAAATTGAATTTCCATTGACCCGTCAGGCACGCTATTTAGACAAACTGGTGGATGAGCTCGCGAAAGGGAAAAAAATGGAAAAGATCTTACGCACCCCTCGTTAAGACACTACTTATTTGATGTAAGGTGCATACATTTCCGACAGACGTTGATAACCTTTTTCATTGGGGTGTAAACCGTCTGAAAAAAAGTCCTCTACAATTTTGCCCTCTTCGTTCAACAACGACTTACCGGGATCGATGAAGTTCACATCAAAGGTGCCAGCTATTTGTGCTAATTCAAGGTTGAGCTTTTTCACTCTTGGTTCTTGATTTCGGCGGGGGTAGATACCTGTCAAATAGAGTTGGGCGGTCGGTTGGCGTTCCTTAATTGCCCGTACCAGGTGTTTCCATCCAGCTATGATTTCCTCATCCGAATTGAGTTGAAAATTATTGGTGCCAATCATGACGAAGATTTTCTCGGCTTGATACCCGTCGAGCTCACCATGGTACACCCGCCATAGTACGTTTTCAATCCGGTCCCATCCAAAACCTAGGTTATGGACCTTCTTATTGCCGAATAGTTTTTGCCACGAATCAGGGCCGTTTTTCCGATAGGCTTCTGGTATTCCACCCCAAAAATGAGTGATTGAATTGCCAATTGTGACGATTTTGGGAGGGCTTTTCCGGTTCAATTCCAGAATTTCACGATGGCGTTTTTCCCAATCATAGCCGGGCAATTCACGAAGCTGTGTAACAGGACGCGTGGTGCTGTACTTACCGACAGGCTCCTTGAGAATTTGTCTCAAGGCTTTTTCATAACCTTCTGCATAGTACATCATGCCTAGATCTGACTGATGGGTGCCGTCAACGGTGGTTTCTATACTCTGTTTGAAATCGGCATGGGGTACGACATAGATCTGTTGGATACCCTCAGCTTTCAGTTCCTGGAAAGTATATTGAAGAACCTTGTTTACGCGCTGATAGGAATTTCTGCGCACTTCATTAATAGCTTCTTCGGTATATCCTGCATGTTCAGCCAGCACGATAGGGGTATGGGGATGTTTGCTACGTAGGTGCCTGACTGCCCATTTCAGGCGTTGGTTGATCAACTCATCCGGATGGTCTTGCGTACTGACTAAGTTCGGTAGACAGTCGAGGATAAAGACTTTAGCATCGATTTCACCAATGGGTTGCAATACTTCCTCTTCTAGGCGGCCGTTTCCGGAAAAGCCTAGGTTGATTAAAGGCCGATCCATTTTACGACTTAAAATAGCCGTCCAGGCCATCCCTGGCCGGGATGCGCATGCGCCTTGTGCGATCGAAGTTCCGTAAACCACAATGGGTTTGTCATCTCTTACCTTGAGTGGTTCGAAATTACTACCTTCTTCAACACCTATTTCCAACCATTTTACGCCGTTGTAGAGGGGTAAATACAGGCGGTACTCCCTTCCCAATTTATGGTAATTGTCGCTAGGAATGAGGTTTGAAAAATTGTACTCAACCGTATCTTTAAATGCATAACGGCCGGCCACCCACCTTTCTTCACCGTCGACTGAAACAGCGTATAAATCCACGCCACTCACACCCGTAGGTGGCATATGGGGCATGCCATGCCGTGCATTAGTCACCTCGTAGCGTACACGAATCTGGGGAGAATTAGTACGGAAGCGAATCATTAATCCGGCACTGTGCCTCGACAATCCCCATACGGCGTCACGTACCTTACCTTCCGATTCGGCCGGTAAACGGTCGTAATAGGCTTTCACTTTACCAGGAAAACCCTGACCTTCCAGTACATTGAAACTGGAAGATTCAGGGTTCCACCATTTTATTTCCTGTGCCATCGCATACGACGACAGCAGGAGAAGCAGTGCAAAAAGTCTGAAGTTCATACTTCTTTAGATCTTGGGCTCCCAACCCGGAGCATATTGTCTGCTCCACAGTTTGAGCGCATCTTTGTCGAGTGCCTTCCCTGTTTTGGGGTCTACTTTAAAAGGCTTATTGATTCGATAAGAGATGTTCGCCAGATGACATAGATGGGTGCTGATAGCGCCATCGCGAATGTTTGAATTTTGTTTTTCCTTGCCGCGAATAGCTTGGAAGAAGTTGACGACGTGAGTGGTACTCATATCGCCTCCACCCCCGAGCTGGGTGCCGGCCTCATTTCCTTTAGCCTTACTGTCACGAATCAACTTACCATCCCTTCCGTAAAGGCGATATCCCCCACGATCCACATATACGGAACCTTCGGTCCCGAAGATCAATGTACCTCTGTCGCTACCATAAGTTTTATAGCCGTTTCTACTTTGGCCATCCCATTTGATGATTTTATTATCGTCGAAGCGGAAGGTAGCATCCATGGTATCGTACATTTCCCAGCCATCATTAATAAAATAACGTTTAGCGGCTTCTACCTCCACAGCGTTGGGGTAATCCACTTGTAGGGCCCAGCGAGCGATATCGAGTTCGTGGGTACCATTATTTCCCGACTCTGCTGTTCCGTAATCCCAGCCGTACCAATGCCAATTGTAATCCCAGGTTTCAGAAGTATATTCTCTACGAGGTGCTGGGCCTTGGAAAAGTTCCCAATCGAGCCCTTCGGGTACGGGGGCTTTTTTCTGAACGGGGACTTCCGGACGCGCCGATGCATAAAAAGCAATCGCCTTATAGACCTGTCCAATGGTTCCTTTGTGAATTTCACGGATGATTTCGATGGATTCTGGAGCGGAGCGCTGCTGGTTACCCATCTGAATGATTTTCTTGTATTTCTTTTCCGCTTCCATCAAAAGTTCCCCTTCTCTGGGATTATGGCTGCACGGTTTTTCCACGTAAACGTGTTTACCCGCTTTCACCGCCATGATGGTTCCAGGGGCATGCCAATGATCGGGTGTAGCATTAATGAGCACATCGACAGAGGAGTCTTCAATGACTTTCCGAATGTCTTTTTCCAATTTAGGCTTGTAGTCGATCGATTTGGCAAACCGGGAAGCGGCGTTGTCCAGCTGTTTCTGCATTACATCGCATAAATACGCCAGTTCCACGTTGCTCGATTTCTGGCTAATCGGCGTGATAAAGGCTCCTAACCTTCTTCCCAATCCGGCCAGACCGACACGTAAACGATCGTTAGCACCCACGATGCGGTTATACGAGCGAGCGGGCAATGCATTGAAGCTAAATAAGGCAGCCCCGGCGGTACCAGCAGCAACCTTTTTAATAAACGTCCTTCTCGATTTTTCCATAGTTAAAATAAGTTTGTCTGTTTATCAGATATGCAAGTAAGTTTACAATTCGGTCAACAAGAGATTTTTCCAACGAACCTTAATCCCACCACCATCGTGGATTTGCAATGCAATTGAGCCTGTAGCCGCACCGATTTTGTCGTCGGTTAAGTCGACCATGGGCTGTCCGTTCAGCCAGGTTTGTATTCTAGCTCCTTCGACGCGAATTCGTAGGGTATTCCATTCACCATATTTCAGAATATTTTCCTTTTCATCGGGGATTTTAGCTAACCAACCCCGGCCGTAGGATTCGTAGATGCCACCTGTATCTTGTCCAGGACCTGCCACTTCAACTTGCCAACCGGATACTTTCGTACCTTCTACCGACGAACGGATAAAAACGCCACTGTTGCCATTTGACTCCTGCAGAAAATCAACTGTTAGGTCGAAATCCTTGAAAGTTTTTTCGGTTTTCAAATAACCGTAGCCTTTGTCGGGCCCACTTTCACAAATTAGTTCTTTGTCTTTTACGTACCATTTTTCGGTACCGTGAACCACCCAGCCTTTAAGATTTTTGCCATTGAATAATTTAATGGTTTTTCCAGGTTTATCAGGGTTTGCGGATAAGCCCGTAGCGGCTAAGATGAATGCTGCGAAAAGGAATGCGGTCAGATTTCTTGTTACTGTTCTCATGCTTTATGTGAAATAAGGTAAACTAAAAAAAAGGCGCATATCCTTTTTTGAATATGCGCCTCTAAATTATGGCTTTATTGCGATAGAACATTGATTAGTTCTCTTTTTTTGCACTCGCCCATTTCTTTATTTGATCTTTTGTACCCCACCAAAATGCGATCTTCTCACGGTTCCAGGTATAGGTGGTAGCTACAGAGTCACCCCAGCTGATGATGGCAGGGTAAGAATACTCATCTTCTTCTTTGCTACCGTCTATGTCGATTACATCAGGCCAGGTCTCTCCATTATCATAGGAGAGGGCTAAGGAGATAGGAGAACGAGAGCCCCAGTTTTTATTATCGGGGTTATACATTAATGCCAGGGTACCGTCGGGAAGCTTTGTAAGGTCGATACCACTGTTGGGGTTCGGCAAGGAAGTAGCCCGAATGGTGGACCATGTTTTACCGTTATCTTCTGAATCAGCACGACCTATTAATCCGCCAGTAGTTCTTACGAGCATATGTACCTTTCCGGGAGCACTTTCCCACAAGGTAGGCTGAATAGCTCCTTTTCCTTTGATAGCGACGGTGTCGATTTGCAATTGTTCGCTCTCAACCCAAGTTTTGCCACCATCTTCACTGCGGTCGACCATAACATGCCAAAGGCCGGGTTCGATCGACGCACCTGCCAGCCAAGTACCATCTGATAATTCAATCATTTTATTCTTCACAGGTCCACGACCTCCTCTGTCCCCAGGAACTAATTCATAGGCTTCTGACCAGGTTTGCCCTCCATCTTCCGAAGTTTGAACCCAGGTTTCCCAATGCGAAATTTCTTTTCCTACTTTAAAGAATAGGTATATTTTTCCATCCTTGGACCGATGTAAAACAGGGTTCCAGTGTGGATCCTCCCGTATTTTAGCTACTTCTTCGGGGGCAGTCCAATTTCCAGGACGGCCTACCGACACCCAAATACCCACGTCATCGTCTTTTTCTTTGGTACCACCGAACCAGGCGATGACAAAAGTGCCGTCGTCATTCCGAACCAAGGTAGAAGCATGGCATTGAGGGAAGGGGCGGTCGTCGCCAAAGACAAAATCTTTCTGTGCCGCGATTTCCTCAGCTACATTTGTTTCGGCAGGTTGAGAGGAATTACAGGAATAAAGTGCCGGGATAACCGACAAAATCGAAAATGTCAGAAAGCGTTGAGATTTCCGTATTAGCGTCATGTTGTTAAATTTAAATTTGTCTAAATACCTTATACGATTGGGAAGTTAAAAAAGGCTAATATTGGCATTTTTCCTCCCTGAAAATGTTCAAAATCGATCTATTTGAAATGACGGTCCGCTAATTTGACAAACTGCTCCCAGTCATACTGGACAATGTCGTGCTTGCCTTCGCGGATATGAAATCCCATGATTTCGGTCATCACCGGCTTCTGAGGGGCTGGCGGGTCGGGTGCAGTCAATACCTGTTTTCCATAAAGTTTATAAACGGGTCCTGCATGAATGAGCGAGAGGTATTCTCCTTTGGGATCAGCCCATAAGTCTTCCGAGGCACTAGCCACATATACGGGGCGAGGTGCAACGAGTGCAATTAATCCATGATAGTCCGTCGGTAAGTCGTTTTCCCGGTGGTCATATCTTTTGTATGCCGGGGCAAACCAATGGGGGAAGTTCTTATTGATGACAGCTATGGTCTCACCAAATTGACGACGCGTTATCGCAGCACCACCTTCTCCAGAATTGTTGGAAATGACCAATCCAAATCGTTGATCCTGTGCTCCGGCCCATAAGGCCGCTTTCCCTAAACGGGAGTGCCCCAACACAGCGACCTTTTTGGCGTCAACCTGATCTTCCGTTTCCAAATAGTCCAGAGCCCGGCTCAGTCCCCAAGCCCATGCGCCGATAGCCCCCCATTCCCTTTCTGGTTTTTTATTGGGTGGAAAGAGGGTATGGATGCTTTGTGGCTTCCCTTCGGCGTGATCGGGGAATATATCACCATAATAGATGGTCGCTAAAGCGTAACCGTTAGAGAGGATAAATTCCAAGGGCCAATTGCGGGCACCAGCTCCACGTGTCCTTTCATTAGCTCTATTGTCACTAATTCCTAATCCGGCATTGTTGCGCTGCCAGCTCGGAGTGATTGGGATCGTAGGATCGTTCTCCAAACTTTGGTTCCCGTAGAAGTTTAATCCTAAAAAAGCAGGCACCTTCCCTGAGACGTGGTTGGGAAGGTATAACAGCATGTCCATCCATTTACCCTCGGGGAACTGTATTCGAATTTCCTTTCGCGTGGCTTTCCCATCGACTGCATTCTTTTCAATGGATTTTAGGTGATAAGTAACGGGAATTTTTTTGCGGGGAGTTTCACCGTACACCTCTTGTTCAAAAATCGCAAGTATTTCCGAACGTCTCGATTTTTCCCAGTCTTTTACCGATTTAACCTGTTTTCCTTTTTCAGTAATCAAAAGCTCAGGTAGGGTATAGTCCGGAACTTTCGATTCGTCATACAAGGTAGATTGCGCCGTTGAAACAAAGGGGATGGCGCAGCATGCGATACTAAAAATGAAATGCCTTAACATGAATGGTAGTTTTAAAACTAAACTATCCATGAAAAGGCATTTGCATTCAAAATCTATCGGTAGAGGGGGGCTATCTATACATTTAATATTTGTAAGCCAACAACGGAGCGTATATGCCTACCTCAAAAGCATCATTTCTTTATTTCGATTACAGCGATCAACGGGAGGTGGTCTGAGTAATAACGACCTTCTTGTTGATCGGTCAGCGTGGCATGTTGAAGTACACGAACCTTATTGCTGACGAAGATATAGTCGATCTTCGCCCGTATGGGTTCTTTTCTAACAAAGAATCCACTCGAGGTGTTGACTGGTCCATAATGCGGTGTTTCACTCACATGAATAGCATCCTTCAGCACTCCACCTTCGGTCATTTTTTGGAATGGCTCCGATTGGGGAGTTGTGTTAAAGTCACCCGTTACAACGACGGGCTGATTGCCAGCTATTTTCGCTATTTGTTGCCTCAATGTCTCGGCACTTTTCACCCGGGCGACCCTTCCTCGGTGGTCGAAGTGGGTATTGAAAAAGAAAAATGTTCTTTTTGTTTTCTTGTCTCTCAACTTAGCCCAGGAAGCCGTCCGGGGATAGAATGCATCCCAGCTTTTACTTTCTTTCACATCGGGCGTTTCCGACAACCAGAACGTACCTGCATCCAGTTGCTCAAAGCGGTCTTTTCTATAAAAAATGGCGGTGTATTCCCCACTTTTTCCTTCTACCCGAGGCACCCCATACCAATTATATTCGGGTAACAATTTTTCAAGGTCAGCCATTTGATCAGGTTGAGCTTCCTGAACACCCACGACATCGGCGCCGTGATAACGGATGAGACCGGTGAGGTTTTCCTTTCGATGGTCCCAATTGTTAATACTATCGATGGTGTTTTTATAGCGAATGTTATAGCTCATCACGCGGAGTTCCTGCGCCTGTATCCCCGCGGGAATCAATAGTAACAGGCTGAAAAAGAAAATGATATAGCGGGAAAACAAATTCATAGGTGTAAATGCTGTAGGTGAATTTTTAGCGTACGCGTGCTCTTTCGTCACTCTGACGAATGAAATCGATGCCTTCGATTACAAATTTAGAACTATCTTCTTTCGTTTTATTGTAAAAAGGGGAATACATCGACGCCGATACCGTTCCTTTATCTAGGTCAAAATCCAATAAGCGGATATAGCCTCCCCCAAAATCTTCGTTTTGATAGTTTTGTAGAATTTGGTATACCTTGTTTCCGGCTTCTCCTTCATCGATTTTCAAGGCAGAGCTCATTACATGACCACTTAAGACAAAACGAATATTGGGGTATTTCTTGACCAGGCGATCGAAGATGGTTTTTGGGCTAAAGTCACCATAACCGGCATTACGCTCTCCAATTTGGCCACGAGGTGTTAGGTAATAATGGGTTAGAATGATGACGTTATAGTTGAAATATTCCTTAATAATATCGCCCGCCCAGTTGATTGGCCCCATGCGTGGACAAAACTCTAACACGACCACCAGCCAGTTGGTATCGCCTACCCGGAAAGTGTAATAAGCATTGTCACTTTTACCTTCTTCGTATCGACCTCTTTGATATTTAAACCTGCTAACCGGGAAGTAAGAGTTGAATTTATACGTTTTTCTCAGGTTTTGGTTCACATTTCCTGGAGCGGCACTACCACTCAAAAAGCCCACTGCTTCTGTGTCGTGATTTCCTAGAGCGATTGCATAGGGGATATGGTGTGCATCGAACTTATCAAAACCGATGCTTGCAACTTCCCAATGGCCGTAATTATCGAAATTCACGACGTCCCCTACATGGAGAACCATAGGGATGTTCAATGAATCTTTATTTTTTATCAACCAGTCGAAACGGCTGTAGTACATGTCATGCCGACCGGTTACTTCCGTTTGCGTATCGGGAAAGACAGGAAGGGTAAACTTTTGAGCATTCGAAATGGAAACCAATCCCGAAAACAGGACGGTTAACAACCCGAGAAGGCCTATTCGTTGGGTTAAGATTTTAATTTTCATTCTCTCTCAATATGTAGTTTAAAAAGGGGATTAACGAGTACTCATTACTTCTTTTACAACTTGTAGGTATTTTGCATCAGGATCGCCTTTGGTGGGAACGAGGTAACCTCCTTCACCCAGTTCATTCCAAGCATACAATAGGATCATTCTTTCCTTGGTAGTCTGTTCAGGGTGGTTGTCCATCCAGGTGATCGCATCTTCCAGGAAGCTCTTGAACTGTTCAGGAGTTCGGTCAGGATAATAATAGCCTTCTTTTTGATTTAGTCCATCAGGTCCTTCCCAAGGGCGTTTATCCCAGCCTACGGTGATCTCGGGTATATAAGGACGTTCGGGGGTACCGGTCCAGTTCTTTTTATGAGCTTCGACTAGCTCCGAATAGGGGTGAGCTTCGGAACCGGCTGCATAACCTGGGATGATATTGTAGTGTGTCCGGTAATTGAAGCCCTCGGTATCGGCATTTCCGCAACCGGCAATGGAGAGTCCTGGAAGACCTTTCGCCAAGGCTGTCTTATGCATGACGGCCAATCCTTCTTCATCGATGCCCTTCGAATTAAATAAAACGATCAATGGCTTATCATCCACCTTTACGTATTGGGGGTCATTGAAATACTGCACCCAATGTTCGGTAGCAGCTTGCCAATTCTCTGTTCCAATAATTTCAGAACCTTGATGGTTAGCTACTAAAAATCCGAATTTTACACGGTGTTTATTTTTTGCATTCATATAAAGGCGCAAACTGGTATGCAAGTGCAAGTTTTCGATGGCTTGTAAGTTAATAGGGCCTTTGTTATCACGCCAATACCAGCAAAAAAGAAAGAAATCGATGCCATTATCGGCGGCCAAATCGATTTGTCTTTCCATTATTTCTTGGCTGTCGTTGCGCCAACCCCATACCGGTTCACGGTCACCGAATTCCTCGACAAACCGGCGCGTTAAGTGGGTAGGTGCGTTTTTAGCCCAGGCTTCATCGGGGTTTGCACGGCGATTTTTACCTGACCAGCCATCGAAGTAATAGGCTCCTACCAGTGCTTTTTTAGGGGTATTGGATTGTGCATGGCTATCTGAAAATCCAAGAATAACGAGCAATAGGATCCCCAAACCCAGTATGCGGAATGTTTGTTTCATCATAGTAAGAAAAGTGGAATTAGAATAGCAGTTATCCAAAGGGATGGATAAAAAAGGAATTTTCTAAAGGTGAAGTGTCAAGGGGTGAGCCGGACGTCGAGTGACCGGCTCACCTTCGTTGTATCGTTATTAATTTTCTTAGTCAATTACGATTCTTGGCTGGAAAGTCTCCATGATCACATTCCGATCACGAACTACCAAGGTATCTGTAGCGGAATAGACCTGATTTCCTAGCGAAACATCGTATGAAATATGTAAGGCATCTCTCTTCTTATTACCCCATTCATCAGCATTTTCAATGAATTTCCCAGAGCCTGATACCTGATAATTCGCTCCCTCTGGACTGCTGATTACACAATCGTTTCCATTGAAGGTCATCACCATGTCAAAAGAACCTTCCAATGAAGGGGAACGCAGCGTAGCACTGGTAACTACTTGGTTTTTTGATACGGACAGTAGACTCACCACCGGATTTTGCTCCACATAGCGTTCACGGTAAACGTTTGATTCAATGGTTTGCCCGGTAGAATCTTTGACTGAACTTCTACCTCTCTGGAAGTAATTTCCATGGAAAGGGTTCACGAATTTAACGGCGAACAAGGTGAAGTTTTTCGGCGCCACTTCCCAGTCAGCAGCTACCCTCGGGTCCGCATTTGGAATCCGGGGAACACCTGTTAGGAGAGAGTCTAGCTCGACAACTTCTGTGATTTTTACGGGAACCACATAGGCAAGTTTACTCGCCAATGGGTCGTCAAAGAAGGCATCCGTCAATTGTACCTCAATGCTTCCCGAGATTTCACCTGCAGGAATGACGATCTGATCCTCGGAACTCAATGTGTAGTATTGACGAGGCAAAGGATAGATAGGCGTGTTGGTGGAAGCGAAAACTACGTTGTTGCAAAGGCTTTCATCCACCTGAATTTTGAAGATCCTGTCCTTTTTGTTTTCATATACACCACCCATCGTAACCGAAATCAGGAACTTGTGATTATTGTCGTTGGTGTTATCATAGATGTAATTTCCGAGGACAAGCGTTCGAACCGGATATTGATAGGGGAAGTATCCGGCTGTGTAATCGTAATCCGGGAAATTGATTTCCTGGTTTTTACAAGCTGAAAAAGCCAGGAACAGGATTACCGCAAAAATTGAATTTTTCATATTTTTTAGTCTTCTAAAAGATCTGTGTTTTAACATTTCGAAGATGGACCGCGGATTTCCCGCGGTCGTTCCTATCGAATTGACTACCATCCTTTGTTTTGAACCAAAGCGCTATACTTGACAATTTCGGTTTCAGGGATAGGACCGTAGTGCATATAATCATTGTTATATACTCTAGGCTCTACATCAACCACGGTATGATTCGCTCCATTGATCTGGATACCTTTGGCAGGCTCATTGAGGTTAAGCTTCCAACGACGGATATCCCAGAACCGGAAACCTTCGAAACAGAGTTCTAATCTTCTCTCATTACGGATCAACTCCCGCATCTGTTCCTTGGTCGTGATGGTATTCAAATAATTGTCAGGTTGAGCAATACCCGCCCGTTTACGCAGGGCTGCAATCACTTCACGAGCAGAGATGCCCTTTGAACCTGTACCATCCGGACCCCATGCCTCGTTGGCTGCTTCTGCATAGATCAGGAAAAACTCAGTGTAGCGCATATGCACTTCGTAATGCTTTTGAGTCGTAGGTGAAACAGGGTTGAGGTTCACTTCTTCGACCAATAATTTTTTCAGGTAGTAACCGGTACGGGTCGAATTTTCCGTAGAGTCTTTAGCGTCAACTCCACCACCAACCCCGGTGATCAATGTTTTACCGGCAAAAGTGTTCCCGTTATAGGCAATGTAAAGCTTAAGACGTGGATCTCTATTGGCATAGGGATTGGCAGGATCGTATTCGCTATTGGCATCTGAAATAGGATACCCGTTAGCCGTTGGAAAGGCATCTACTAGGTTTTGGGTTGGGTTAACATTTCCATTTCCAAAGAGAGAAGGCGGGAAATTCGCTTGTTCTCTTGAATTGGAATTGACTACCGAACGGCGCCATAGGATCTCCTTTTGTTCGATGGGAGTACCTGCTGATACGTTAACAAGGTCGACCAGCGACTTTACGTAAAAACGGTGTCCGTTAGGGTCTATACCCGAGATACCACCAATACCATCCAATACGTCTCCAGCATAATTTGCTGTTTTTTCCCAAAGTGCAGTGTTCCCGCTGTTATTGAACGCCGGGCTGGCTTCCAGGAGTGCTACTTTTGCACGGAGTGCTTTTGCGATACGGCCACTAATACGTTGGTTAAGTTCATTACCAAAGATGATGTTGTAATTCGTAACAGCTACATTTTGATAACCCGGAGGTAACTGACTGGGGTCAGAAATGTTCCGGTAATCGTCCATGGTCAGGTATTGCAATGCCCGATCGATGTCTTGATAAATGCGATCAATTGATTCTTGAAAAGTAGCACGAGGGATATTGAAATCGGCATTGATATCTAAGAAACGATCCAAAATAGGAATTCCCAACATTTGGCCGTTAGCACCTTCACCCCCTACGGTAGCTAATAGGTGATATTGGAATAGAGCACGCAGTGCATAAGCTTCTCCCTTGAATCGTTGAGTGTACATCCACTGCAACTCAGGCACGGATTGTTTCCAGTTTACTTCATCGACTAGCTCCAGAAACTGGTTGATAGCCTGGATGGCAGCGATACAGTTTTCCCACTGGCTAACCGGATTAAAAATGGCGGACCATTGTCCGGTAGCCATCCGCAGGTAATTGTTCAGTTTGTCATTACTCACTGCGTCGTCGGTGGCAACCTCATTAAAACTCAGTGAATTGGTAGGAATTCTAGTGTAAGCTGACATCAGAACACCCTGCGCATAGGTGGGATTTTCGTAAACCCTGTCGAGGGTAGCGTGGTTGTCCTCTACCGGTTCCAGGACGTCACATGCTGTAACCGAAAGGATTATCAGTAGTGATAGACCGTATGTTTTTGTCAATTTGAACATAATATCTTGTCTCTTATTAATTAAAACCATGCATTTAACCCAATCGAGAATGATCGATATTGGGGTTCCGTACCAATGTTCAGCTCACGAATCTTGCGGGCTTTGGAGAACATCGCCAAATTGGAAGCATCAGCAAATACCGAGAGTTGTTTAATGCTGAGCTTGTTGGTCAGCGACATGGGGATGTCATAGGTTAACTGCACACGGTTGATCGTAAAGTAGTCGTCAGAGAAGAGCCAGAACGAAGAGCTTCTATAGTTGTTCGTGTTGGCTAATGAGCTGAGACGAGGATAGGTAGCGGTGGCTTTCGTAGCTTCAGTCCAGCGGTTGAGAACATAGGTTGAGTACTTGTCGTCCCCATCTACCCAGTAATAGTCACCCGACAGCATTCCGTCTGCACCACTTCTTCCGTTTCCACGGGCAAACAGCGTGAAGTTTTTGTAGGACAACTTCAGGTGTAGTCCGTAAGAGAAAGGAGCCTGTGATCGACCAATTTGTCTTTCATCGTTTGCGTCGATAACACCGTCGTTATTTTGATCAACATACTTGATGTCCCCCGGTTTAACAGGACCGAAAGCCTGGACTGCATGGTTGTCAATTTCCGCCTGGTTGTTGAAGAATCCTGCTGCTACCAGACCGTAACGTGCGTCTACGGGTCGGCCCGTACGGTAGCGGTATTCGTCAGCATAAATTTCATCCCTCTTCTTTACCTCTGAGGTAGCGTAGAGCGCGTTTGCTCCCACAGCTACATGAAATGCTCCGATCGTGCGCTGATAGGTTATGCCCAATTCAGCACCACGGTAGGCGTTTTCGTCAAAGTTTTGATAGGGGATATACTGTGTAAAGTAGCTTGGATAAATCGTTTGTGGGCGGGTAACTAAGTCAGAGTATACACTCGAGAACCAGTTGAAGTCGAGTAACAACTGCTTGTCGAACAAGACACTCTCAAAGCCAACATTGATTTCCTTCCGTTTTTCAAATGACAACAAGGGGTTACCGCTATTGACGGGGATAGTTGCCGCATTGCTACGAGTACCTTCGTACCATGAATAGGAGCCAGAAGTGCCATAACGATCGTCGAAGTAGAAGAATCCACCAATTCCCCTGTCAGAGTTAAGAATACCTGCTGTAGCTCTTACTTTCAAATAGTCGACAAACGAAACATCCGATATAAAATCCTCTCCGCTCATTACCCAAGCTACTCCTAGGGAAGGCGAGAAGGCTGTCCGATTTCCCGGGGGTAATTTCACCGATTGCACGTACGCTCCGCTGAAATCGACTAGGTACTTGTTTTGGAAGGCATAATTCACCCGTAAGCCGAGGTTGGCATTTTTGTCTCCCTGTAAGCTTTCTTGGGCTTTATCATGTGAAAGGAATCCAAGAAGCGAAGCACCTACTGTGTGATCTTCGTTGAATGTACGTTTATAATCAAGCATACCATAGAATCCAATTCTCCGACGGTAGGCTGCGTTTCCGATATTCTGTGTACCCGAACGAATGTCTTCACCGTATTGACGCAGGTCGATAATGCGATCTTGTGAATCACTCCAAACTGGCTCGTATACCGAATATTGATTCTCAATAAACTGGTCGTAAAGTGTGTAGTAATCGAAACTCAAATTTGTTTGGAACGAAAGTCCCTGCACAGAACGACTGAGGTCGAAGTGAATACGGTTGTTAAACGAGAAAGTTCTTTGTACCCGTTCGTTTACACCCCCTGAATAAGCTGTTGCGATTGGGTTGGTCTGGAATGCTGACGTTCCGCCCAGAAGGTGTGTTCCGTTAATATCCGTTTTTCTTTGACGAAGTACGGGGTTTTCCGGATCGATCATATCAATGGGCAAAAGCGGAGAGAAAAGGTTAGGGCGCAGCGTGGCGGCGCTTCCCCAAAAATCACCCCTTGGGCCTTTGCTGTTGTTGAGTACGACTACTGCATCCAACGAGCTTTTTATCCAGGAATTGACCCGTAGGTCGACATTACCACGTATATTGAAGATATTCGTTTTACCCGATTTACCCTCTCCGAAATTATAGAGGTTACCCGTCTGAGACCAACCAATGTTTGAATAATAGGTAGCTACGTTATTTCCTCCTGAGAAGTCGACTGTCGCTCTAGAAAATGGCCTAATCGAACGGAGATATTCGCTTGAATAGAAGTCAATACTAGGATAACGGTAAGGGTTACCGGTACGGTATTTCTGAATCAAATCGGCAGAGTATTGAATTCCCAGACCATCATTGAGACGTGCCTCGTTATACAGCTCCATATAATCGGCTGAATTGAGGTATTCTGGCAAAGCGGTGGGTTTTGAAATACCGGTGAAAACCTGTGCATTGACCTGGCGCTTGTAAGCTTGACCTCTTTTAGTGGTTACCAGAACCACACCGTTAACTGCATTGTTTCCGTATAGAATCGCAGAGTTGATGTCTTTTAGCACCGTAATTTGTTCTACTTCAGCAAGGTTGATGGTGCTAATGTCACGGGGAAGCCCGTCTACGACAAACATAGGACTACCGATACCGCGGATGTTGGAAGATCCTAAAAGGCCGGGCATCATCCCGTTAATGGCTGAAGCAATGTCTTGTGTGTTGTCGTATTTCCGCAACTGCGAAGGGTTCAAAACACTCACCGAATTTACCAGGTCAGCTTTTTTTACGCTTCCGAAAGCAATATTTACTTTGTCGCGCTCACCGGCCTGGAAACTTGATTTACGAAGAGTTAAAGCTTTTGCAAGTCGGTAATCAGCTGGCTCAAAAACGCCGGATTCATATCCTGGTGCTTCGACCAATATATTGCCGATGAGCGTCGCGTTGAAACTGAACCTACCGTTTTCGTCCGACTTTTCTACCAGTACACCTTCATTTGCATAGATGGTTGCACCGCTAATGGGCGTGCCGTCTGCATCGGTAATTATTGTCTCCAGCCTGTTTACAGATGCCGCCTGTTGTGCGGAGGTAAGTAGGGGGAACAACAATAATATACAACCAGCGACAGCGGTTATGTATTTGTATATTTTCATTTGTTTGATAGGATATGGACTGTGAAGAACCGGCTGACCTTCGTTTGGTTGGTCAGAAAAGCTCGATGACTCACAGCTATTTTCGTTTTGATCAATCAGCTATTGAATAAACTATCGGTTTGCTTACGTTGGATTTGGGAATCCAGGGTATTACCACCCTGGATTCTGAGGAAATCCTTCATAAAGTCTTGTATCCGACAATTGGAACGGAAGCCAGTTGTGACGTTTTTCGAAGACCCGTTTTACGACCACTCGCTCTCTAAAGTTGATGGGTTTTCCATCGGGAGAGAGGTCGAAGTCGATGGCGGTCTTATCCAGGTATTCTGGATTTCCGGCAATGTTCCAGCGGCGTAAATCGAAGAAGCGATGTCCTTCAAATGCAAATTCTACAGCCCTTTCTCTGATGATCTCTTTCATGAATGCCTCTTTGGAAGCGGTAAACTTGGCCGCCAAATTAGGCAATTGGGCACGGTTCCGGATGATGTTTACAGCGTCAATCGCTGTCATAGAGCTACCGGCAGCGGTTGCAGTGGGCGAGCCATACCCATGTAGGGTCGCTTCGGCGTAGATTAGGTAAATATCAGCCAGGCGGATAATGGGATGATAAGACTGGAAGTTACTCCAACGGTTATCCCATGGGTTGTTTCCTTTAGGAGTAAATTTCCGATACAAGTAACCCGTTACACTACCGGCCACACCCGCACTGGCAGGGGTTCCGTTACGATGGCGTCCCGAATTTGACAATTGTGCAAATTCGTTTTCTTTCGCTGCTGCCGCTACGGCGTTATCAACTAAGCGCACACCTTCATACACGATATCGACATAGAACCGAGGCTCTCTTCCCGTCCAGGGATCGTTAGGATCATAACCTGATTCGGGGTCGTCAATCGGAAGTCCATTTGCCATACCATAGTTCTTTATGAAGTTGTGGGTCGGAACTTCTACACGGTTGTTACCTGCTCCAAACTGAACTGGATTGCTGGTACGGTTGGTCGTAAATCTTACAAAGTTGGGGATAATAACCGTAGGGTTCATGATAACCTCTGTACCCCCTGGACGCTCCCGGTTACCGGGTGACCAAACCCAGAAATTGTCGGTATAATTTTCCCAGGAATGTAAACGGAAACGGCCTGTCTCATCGCAGATACGGATAATTTCGGCGGCGACATCAGCAGCTTGTTTCGCTAACTCTACATCGTAGGCATTTACTCCAGTTGAAGACTCATTCATCATCGGGCTAGCTGCATAAAGCAGGTTTCTGGCAAGCATACCCAAGGCATGAATTTTGGTAATCCGCTGACCATTGTTTCCTAATGTAGCCTGACCTACGGTAGTCTGGTCCCAATTCAAGGGGAGCAACTCTGCAGCGGCACGGAAATCTTCGGCAACTTTAATGGCAGTTTCTTTATAGGTAAGTCGAGGAAGTGTCAATTCCACAGAGGGAGACAAAACTTCATCGATGTAGGGGAGCCCCCCATACCAACGCATTAACTCGAAGTGGAAAAATGCTCTAAAGAAAAGGCATTGTCCTTTGATAATATTACGAGCTTCTTCGCTGGCATTAGCCAAAAGATCGATTTTGCTCAATCCTAAGTTAGCTTTGCGAATGGCATACCAAGCAAAAGGCCATACGCGCATCCGGGTAAGGTTTCCGCTATAGTCCATCCTAGGGCTAGCGCCATAGAGGAAAGTCGACTGATTCCAGTAGTTACCGTCATCCCAGGGGATGGGCACGGTTGTCAAAACTTCATCGGATGCACTAAAGTTGTAATATTGGTTACCTCCAAGAACCTTGTGGATATCCACCACACAGTCATACATTTCTTCCACAAATCCTTGGAAGCTGACAAAACTTCCAAAAACATCGGTATCCGTGATACTAGCCTCCGGAGCCCTGTCAAGGTATTCTTCACAACTGCTGAGAAAGAAAGCGGTCATGAAAAATGGCAAAAATAGACGCCATTTTCTCATTGAGATTGTATTTTTAATATTGCTCATATTCTAAAAAGTTAAATCAATTCCGATGTTGAACCTTCTGGGTGTAGGATAAGCCCCTGCATCTGCACCACCACCGGACATTGCTGCCTCTCTGTCATCCGGAAGTTTCGACCAGAACAATAGGTTATTTCCATTTACAAACACACGGAGATTAGATAAGCCTAAACGGCTCAATACCGGTTTCTGGAAAGAATAGGCGATTTCTGCAGTTTTCAGACGAGCAAAAGAACCGTCGTAGATGAAATAGTCACCGATGAATTGTCCTTGAGATTTCCAACGAGGGATAAAGGAAGTGGCATTTGGATTATCCTTCGACCAGTAATCCCTAACGTGGGCAAAAAGTGTATTCTGATATAAGTAGAAGTTATTCAGAGGGACATTTCTCGATACATTCGTAACGCCGTAAAATTGGAGCGTAAGGCTAATTCCCTTGTATTCACCACCGATACTAGCGTTGTAGTTATTCTGGGGCACCTCCGAGTAAGCGTAGGGAACGGTGTCATCATTCGGCGTAATCACACCATCCGCATTGAAGTCGAGAATGTTGTAATAGCCAGGAAGTTTCGAATCATCGTTGGTCTGCTGGGGTGTACTTGCAAACACCTCATCCCAGTTGTTGTAAAACCCACTTCTAACTTGGGTACGAACTTGACCAATTTGATAACCGGCTTGTTTCAGGTAAGCAGCCTGCAAGACGGGATCATCACGGTTGATAATCCGGTTTTCTGTATGGCTCATCGAGAACAATCCCCACAAATGTAATCCATTGGAGAAGCCTTTATTCAAACGTACCTCAATTTCATACCCTTTCGATTTCACACGACCCAGGTTAGCTGCAGGTGGCGTGGTTCCGAAATAGGGAGGGATAGCCCGAGAAGTTCCGGAAATAATAATATCGGTACGATCTTCGGTAAAGTAGTCAAGGTTAATTGAAACCAGGTCTTTAAACAGGCCGATTTCAGCACCGTAGTTGAATTTCTTGGCTTTTTCCCAATGGATGTCTGGGTTCCCTACGATTTGCTCCTTATAGAAGTTATAAGGGCTCCGTTCATTGGGGTTCGCATTGAGAAGTGCTGAATTGATTCCTTGACCTCCGTATTGGTATTGCGATTGATAAGCCCATCTTGAACCACCGGTATCATCCCCAACCATCCCTGCGCTTGCACGGAATTTGAGTCGGTTCATCCATTCGAGATCGAAAAATTTCTCGTTAGAAGTGTACCATCCCAACGCTAATGACGGGAAAAAGTCGAAGCGATAGCCAGGGCCAAATTTCTCTGAACCGTTATAGGCACCGTTGAATTCAAATAAGTAGCGAGTATCGTAATCGTAAGTAGTTCTAAATACCCATTCTTCACGGAAGCTTGGGAACATACTACCACGTGCGTATTGCTCTCTTTTAAACAATGCCATCGCACCAACGTTGTGTGGACCGAAGTCGCGAGCGTAGTTGATTTGATGCTGATGCGTTAACCGTCTCATGGTGGCTCCCGTTGAGGTAGTTTCGGCGTTGATTCCCCAAGGGTTAACTACCCAGTCAAACGCATTGGCAGCGGTGACGGGAGTCATTTCAGTGTATTCACTAGGGTCTTGATCACCTCCAACATAGCGGGAAGGATAAACTATCTTTCCGAGAAGGTTACCTTCGGGACGAGCATGGTTGGCATCGCTGATACCCCCTGTAGTTTGTAGACCGTTGTCATAGTACAAGGTACCGGTATAACTCAGTCCTTCGGTAATAAAGTCTAGTTTTTGATTTAAGGCGAAATCAGCTCTTAGTTCCACATTGCGTTGTTGCCAAACCCCGGTGTTGTAAATTAAGGCAACCGGGTTTTGTAACGCTTCTGGGGGGAGGGCATAGCTTTGTCCCCAGGCCCCGTCTGGATATTGAGGTATAATAACATCCGGTGGGAAGCGATAAGCGGCCGCCCAGGCTAGTACGTTGTTACCAGAACTAGCGTTGTTGAAAGCGTAGTTGGTATTTTTTTGACTAAACAACCCGGCGATATTCACGCGCATATTGGTGGTTTTCGTCAATTTGAAATCCAAGTTACTACGGAAGTTGAAACGGTTAAATCCGTAGCTGGGATCGTATCCTTTATGGTTATCGTATTTACGGAACATGTCTCCCTCATTGAGGTAGGCCAGGGATCCGAAGTATTTCACGAAATTGGTACCACCCGAAATGTTCAGGTTTGCTCTTTGTGACCATGAGATATCCCGGAACATAGCTTTTTCCCAATCCACGTTAGGATAGAGGATAGCGTCAATGTCCGACTGTGGTTTTTTATAGCGAAGAGCAACTTCATAGGGCACATAGTCACCCCAAGAAACCGGGCTCAGAAGGCCTTCTCTTTCGATCATTTCATTGCGGATCATGATGGCCTCATAGGAGTCTAGTTTTTCAGGAAGCCGCGAAACGGAAAGAGCAGTGGCGCTGTAATTAAATGATAGTTGAGGCTTGGATTCAGTCCCTCTTTTGGTGGTGATCAAAATAACACCATTGGCTCCACGAACCCCAAATACCGCGGTTGCCGAAGCATCTTTCAGTACCGAAATAGATTCCACCTCACTCACATCCACGTTGGTCATGTCTCTTTCAACTCCATCGACAAGAATGAGAGGCTGACCGCCATTCCAGGTATTTCTACACCGAATAAAGATCTCAGTTGCGTTACCTCCGGTGAGGGTTCCTCCCGGCTCACCACTGGATGTAATGGTTGTCAAACCGGGTAGTTGACCGGTTAAGGCTTGCTTCAAATCGGTCACATTCCCTGTTCTACGGAGATCTTCGTTAGTGGTTTGCACGATGGCACCCACCACACTTTGTTTCTTTTGCGTACCAAAACCCACGACGACAACTTCTTCCAGGATTTTTTGGTCGACTTCCAGGTCTAGGGTGATATTAGATTGGTTTCCAACTGTTATTTCTTGAGTGATATAACCCACAAAAGAGAAAACTAAAACAGATTCTTGATTGGGTACAACAATGGAAAAGGCACCATTGATGTCAGTAATCGTTCCGGTTTGTGTACCCTTCACGAGAACGCTTACACCAGGGAGGCCTTCACCGCTTTCATCGTATACAGTACCTTGAATTCTACGGTCTGTCGTTGGAACCTGTAAAGGGTCTATCACTGCTTGATCAGCATCGGGTTCTTTTACCGGCTGAGGAGTAAGTACAATTTGACGTCCTATTATTTTGTACTTAATGTTAAGGGGCACGAACAACTGCTCTAATACGTCCGATAATTTACTGTCTTTATAATTGACAGAAATTCGTTGGTTCTCTACCAGGAGGTTAGTGCGGTAGGTGAACTTGACGTCCGCGAGTTTTTCAATGCCAGACAGGATCTCTGTGACCTTACGATTTTCCATCTGTAAGGTGACTGTGCGGTTAAGCAGCTCCTGCGCAGTGGTTTCCCGTGCGAAGGATACGCCGCAAAACATCGCCGTAATGAACACCTGTATCAGTGATAATTTCATTAGGTCACAAAAGATTTTTTTGAAATCTGGATGTTTTTTCATTGATTTGATTTGTTCTTGTTTTTTTAGCAAAAGGCAATAACGTCCTCTCTATCCGAGCATACCGGATATTGTTATACGTAACAATTTGAGGGGAAAGAAACCGGGAGACGCCGCAACCGTTCCCGGTTTCGCTTTTTGTAAGGTATCGTTTATATCATGGGCAACGTTTTTTTGATTAAAGGTTTAAATAGGTTAAACATCAATTTGTGAATACTAAAACTAAGAGCACTTTCTTCCTGTAATAACAATTTGGGCATCCACGACTTTATAGGACGCCCCAACGGCTTCACAGACCACGTCTAATTTTTCGAATAAACTCACATCATCATCCAGCGAACTGTTTAACCGACAGTTCGAGAATAATTCGTGATCAAACAATATCTCTGCATCGTAGACTTTCCCTAAAGCATCCAATATGTCGGATACAGGGGCGTTATGAAATACAAAAGCTTCTAGTTCCTCTACAGGTAGTACGGGTACCGGATCAGGCACCAAGGTCCGCGTAAACTTCTCAATACTTCTAGAATAATCCACCTGTTGGTTGGCCCGTAAAATTAACCCTTGGGATTCCAAATCCTCCCCAGGGCTTTTCGGACTCGTAAAGACAGTTACCTTACCCGTTTGTACAACCACCTGTACTCGGTCACTTCCTTCTTCCGCTTTAACGACGAAGCTTGTCCCTAATACTTTTGTGGTAAGTCCATTAGAGTGGACGAAGAAAGGCCTTTCTGTGTCTTTAGTGACTTTGAAAAAAGCTTCACCCGTAAGAAATACGTCCCGGCTTTCCTTCTTGAAATCTTTATCGTACCGGAGGGTGCTTCCAGGCTCTAGCTTAACTTCACTAAGATCCGGTAATACAATCAATTGAGGTGCTTTTGACGTATTTGAAATACGTTCTATTCTCGACTCTGTTAGCGCATTTAAATCCTGCTCCACTAATGAAGGCTGCGTTTTGACCTTCCGGTAGGATATTTGCCAATCGGACCGATCGTACATCAAGTAGGAGAGGATACCTAGACCGAGTATTGCAAAGGTGATGATAGCTGCTTGGTTCCAAAACCCTCTCCACCAACTCATCGATTTTTCTGCTTCGTCGATCGATTCCTGAAGGGACGTCCAAATCTCAGCGGGAAGTTCGTGATCTACCGCAATTTGAGTGGCTGTGGCAAGATTCTGTACGGCCAGAATAGCTTGCCGAATAACAGGGCGTTGGTAAGGGAAGGTCTCCTGAAAATCATGCCAAAAACGATCACTTTCCGCATCAGGCGACTGAACCCAGCGGAGGAAGTGCTCGTCATGAACAAAATCTCCTACCCGATAAGAAGCGTATTTTTCAAACATGAACTCCAGCTATCAGTTTGTACTCTAAATGAAGAACAAGATGACTTGTACTCACCAGGTTTCAGAGAAATATTATTATTGTGCAAAAATTAAGACGCAAATAAAAAAGACTTAACCATAATCACCAGAAGGCCAGCCAGTTCAAGGAGCCCCCTTAAATGGGTTATGGCGCGATGGAGGAGGTTGCGGACCGATTGATTATTCATTTCCATCATGGTGGAAATCTCATCTAATCCGAACGAATGGAAATAGCGGAGCTGTATTGCTTCCTGTTGGCGCTTGGGTAACCGTTCAATAGCCTTCCGCAAGCGCTGCATCTGGCTTGTCTGCGTCTCCTCCTGAATTAGTTCTTCTTCCCAAGAAATCTCAGAAAGGATGCCGTCCAACGTAAAATCATTTGGTTGGGATGCGACTTCCGGTGCAGTGTCAAGATTTTGCAGTATCCGATTGCGAAGCGAACGGAATAAATAATATTTAATGGATGTGGTTTCCGAAAGATTTCCCCGGTGTAACCAGATATGTAAAAACAGATCTTGAATGCTGTCTTTGATGAGTTGTTGGTTGGAAGTAACCCGATAGCCGTAGCTTAATAATTCGGCAATATGAATCTTATAGATCAATGCGAAGGCATGACGATCCCCCTTGCGAAATTTGTTCCATAAGTCAACATCCGACACGAGCTCCATAGCAGTTTGAGAATCTAATCAGCCGTAAATATACAATAATTCTTTCTTGACAAATTTTAAGCACATATTAAGATATGATTGTATTTCAATTCTTTACGCTAAGTTTTAAAGCTATTTCCCAGATAAATACAAACCCTAATCATCACGCCTCAATAATCATTTTTTGAACTTTTTAACTACGCTTAGTGCGTTAAGCTCAATTTAAGAACGAGAACCCTCATTTTTTTATCTCAAGTTCAACTGCTTTTCCGGGGAGCAATCTCTATTTGAACGATAGGATATTTAGTCTTTCCTTATAAAAATACCAACCAATTTTTTTGAAGAAATTTGTTGATAATTGGAACCGTTTCAATCAGAAATTACGAAACGTGTGGTCAAAATTTGACCATCAATATTTACTTTAACGATATAAAGACCCAACGCCAGGTCCGGGAATTGCTTCAAGGGCAATAGGCCATCTGCTTTTAATCGCACGTTCTCAGCATTGTAAATCAACTGTCCATTCACATTATAAAGTGCAAGTCCCAACGTTTGATCGGGCGTTTGAACACCCGTAAAACGGAGATAACTTTCCTTTTGTTTTCCTGGGTTAGGGGCAGTGACGATTGATATTGAATTTGAAACAGCCTCTATCGTTATGACGGATGAATAGGTGAATTTGCCATTTAAATCTAATTGCTTAAGTCTAAAATAGCTCCGTTGTAACCCCGCTTCACGATCCAAAAATGTATAGGTTGACGTTTGATTCTCATGACCCCGCCCCTTAACAAAACCGATGTTTACAAAGTCTTGTCCGTCAAAAGAACGCTCAACCTCAAAGCCATGATTGGCAAGCTCATAAGTAGTGGTCCAATGTAAAGAGACAAAATAGTGATCCACACGTTTGCCGTCGAAATCCACGAGCCGAACTGGCAAAGGAGAGGTCGGACATAGAAATGTTTCTTCACAACTTTGTTGTATACGAGCCGAACGCGTCGAAACCCGAGTAGGGGTATGAGCGGTTCTAAGGTACAAATCCCGATAATAGTCAGGGGTGGTTTTAGTGGCTATGTGTTCGATTCGCTGCTGGACGGGTGATTTATAGGTAAATATAGAATTACGTGTGGGTGTAGACAAGGATTGAGCCTCCAGAGAATTGCTCAACCCTCCCACTCCTATCAGAACAATCGATAGAAAGATGACCTTACTTGCGTAATATCTTAGCAATTGCTTAATTGTTTGTAGTATTCTTACTAATTGTAAAGACCAAGTTCTTTACATGCTCTTCCACTTTGACTTTGCCAAAATCGATATTAACCGACTCAGTCACGTTGGGACAGTCGTCGCATTCAGAAGCACCCATTTGATAGGAAACAATGTATACGTCTTCCAGGGTAATTGTCTTCAGAACTTCATTGGCTGGGCCGTAGAATCGGAAGATCGCTATGTCCCCTCTTTTTCCGTTAGCCAAATCCCTCATCATATTGATGCTACTGGGGTCGAAAGCTTTTGTGACTGTATAATTTGTGAACTGAAAATTGGTTCCACCCGGCATAGCGGTTGCAAAACCGCCCGTAACGGCCAGTATAGGTACTTCGTCTTTGGAGAAAGGAGCAGATCCTAAATTGTCGGTGATGCCCTTGTATTGTAAAGTAATGGATTGTCCATTTACTACGACGGCTGATAGAAGAAAGATGAATACCCAGGTGTAGATGTATTTCATAGGTAGTCGGCGTATTGATTGAAGATAGTGAATGTTTTATTTCCTCGCTGCGTATATGCAACGAATTAGCAGTAAACAAAAAATGTATTAATGCAGTAAACTACTGTATTAAAAAAAGAAATATAATTTACGGATGCGATTAAAATTTTAACCAATACGAGTATGGAGAGGTCATACTTCTCTAGCGCTCAACCAATTCCTTGACTTCCTCTTGGTAGTAATCCACTTTAAGAGTTTTGATTTTCAAAAGTTCGTTCCATTTCCGGAATGCACTGACAAAAATAATGGCCATTAGCACCATCGCTGTAATTGCCAAGATGGCTAAGAGGTATTGTTCCTGGGGTAGATAGATAGTGGTCACTTGAACATAACCTGCCCAGAAGGTTATAATAGCCATGAATATACCCGGGATTGCGGAACAAAGAGCATATTTCCCACGGTTCATCCGAATTAACATGGTCGTACAAACGATCAGTCCGCAAGCAGCCAGTAATTGATTACTAATTCCAAACAATGGCCAGATGCTGCTAATATTTCCGGTAAACACCAAATAACCCCATGAGAAGGTGAATACAGCACTAGCAATGATGATTCCTGGGATCCAATTTTTATCCTGGAAACGAGGCACTACCGAACCGAGCATTTCTTGCAGGAAAAACCGTCCAACCCTTGTTCCGGCATCGATGGCCGTGAGAATGAAGACAGCTTCAAACATGATTGCAAAATTATACCAGTAGGCAAGCAGTTCGTCCATAAAGGGAATCTTATTGAAGATATGAGCCATCCCTACGGCAAGGGATACAGCTCCGCCTGTACGGCCTGCAAGATCGATTCCAATCACTTCCGAATAATGGGGTAGATCGACCATTTGCAGTTCCGGATGAGCTGCGATAAATGCATCATAAGCACCTGTGGGAGTGTTGATTGCAAAATAATCACCCGGTACGAGGGTACACGCAGCGATTAGGGCCATTAGCGCAACAAAGCCCTCTACGAGCATTGCGCCATAGCCCACGAATAGAATCTGGCGTTCCTGCGCGATCATCTTCGGCGTTGTACCGGTAGCAATCACTACGTGGAATCCGGAAATTGCCCCACATGCAATTACGATGAAAATAAAGGGTAATACTGGGCCACCGACGATGGGGCCACCTCCATTCACAAACTGGGTTATTGCCGGCATTTCAATCGTCGGGTGGATGATTATTACACCCACTGCGAGCATAATGATGGTGCCTATCTTCAAATAGGTGGAAAGGTAATCTCTCGGAACCAACAACAGCCATACGGGAAGTACCGAAGCTAAGAATCCGTAAATGGGGATGGCGATGGAGATGGTTTCTATTTTCCAACTGAACAGGTTATTCAGAAACTCGTTCTGCATCAGACTATGGCCTCCGATGATACCGATCAAAAGAAGGACCCCGCCTAGGATACTTGCGAATGTCACGCTATTACGCCGGTACCGCATTATTAATCCCATGATTACGGCAATTGGCATGGTGATTAGCACGGTGAATAGGGACCAGGAGGCTTCATGCATAGCATTAATACAGGCCAATGACAAACCGGCGAGCGTGAGGATCAGGATAAAGAGAACAGCAAAACCGGCTACGGTACCCGTGGTTTTGCCAATTTCTTTCGAAGCAATAGAAGCTAAACTCTCCCCTTTGTGACGCACCGAAGCAAAGAGAACCACCATGTCATGGACTCCCCCGGCTAGGACGCAGCCAATCAAAATCCACAAAGCACCGGGTAGATAGCCAAATTGCGCTGCTAATACAGGACCTACCAGGGGACCCGCTGCAGCAATAGCCGCAAAGTGGTGGCCGAACAAAACGTTTTTATTGGTAGCTACATAGTCCTTACCATCGGCAAATTCGACCGCAGGCGTTGTATTTTTATTGTTAAGACGGAGTACCTTGTTGGCCATGAATAAGCCGTAAAATCGGTAGGCAATGGCAAACAGTAACAGAGCTACAAATACAAGTGTTAAGGCGTTTATTTGATTTAGGGATTCCATATTAACAGTTTTGACGCGCCAAATGTAAGGAAAAATCAGTCAGTAGGACAAATCATTGGGAGAATGTGTAACTAATAAAGGAAAGAGGGTTGGCCAATCTTAATACTCAAACCCTGCCTAAAGTATCCGGGTGAAGTTCAAAAAAAGTAATAAGATTTCTCGGAATTATATCTAAATACTACCTATTTTGCCAATTACCACGAATCCTTGCTAAAACCTGGCTGAACCGGGCATACAACCCAAAAAAAGTTTAGACGAAGGGAGTGATAACGGCACCCTCGATTCCTTAACCGATACATTACTTGTCTGCCGTACTTCGATTCAACGGGTTTGGGTTTTCTTAAAAGGCGTAAAACGGCGAGTGGTCATCGAAGTGTTTAATTCCATTAACCGAATAAATAACCAATTGTCGATTATGGGGAAAATCGTCCTACTTGGCACCGGCTTCATCGCTCGGTTTTATGCCGATGCCATTCACGGATTGAGAAACAAAGACCGGATAAACACGGTTTATGGTCGTACTCAACAAAGCGCTGAACGAATTGCCAACGATTATGGGATTCCGAACTGGACAAGCTCCATGGAAGAGGCTGTTCGTGATCCACAGGCAGACGTGGTGGTGATTGCCTTGCCCAATCACTTACACGAAGAGGCAGTAATGGCAGCTGTTAAAGCCAAGAAAGCCGTGCTATGCACCAAACCCTTAGGCCGAAATGCGGCCGAAGCCTTGCGAATGCTCAAAGCGGTTGAAGAAGCCGGTGTTTTTCACGGTTACTTGGAAGATCTTTTATATACGCCCAAAACACTGAAAGCCATGGCTAGTGTGCGAAAAGGTGCGTTGGGAGAAATCTTATGGACTCGATCTCGGGAAGCTCACCCAGGGCCGCACAGCGATTGGTTTTGGGACATTGAAACTGCCGGAGGGGGAGCCATCATCGATTTAGGTTGCCATTGTATAGAAATTGGAAGGGGTTACATAGGTAAAGAAGTAAGACCTGTAGAGGTAATGTGCTGGGCCGACACGCTGGTAAAGCCCATTGAAGCTGAAGATAATGCTGTCGGCATTGTACGTTATGCTAATGGTGCAGTCAGTCAGTTTGAGGTGAGCTGGACCTTTCGAGGTGGGCTCGATTTACGCGATGAAGTAATGGGTTCGGAAGGCACCATTTGGGTTAACAATTTCCTGCGAACCGGATTTGAAATATTTACCGCTGGCTTTGGTAATGGTTATGTGGCGGAAAAGGCAGAAAGCAATGCCGGTTGGATCTTCCCTGTGGGCGATGAAGTGAATGAATTGGGTTACTATCACATGTTCACCGATATGTTTAATTCCCTAGAAAATGGGACCGCTCCCTCTGAAACCTTCTATGACGGCTATGTTGTCAATGCGGTGATGGACGCCGCTTATCGTTCAGCTAAAACACGCCAGTGGGAGCCTGTGATTCTGGAAGTTTGGCGCGGAAAAGAATTGGAAGGCAAACGTGAATTAATGAACGATTACGATGAAAATCATTACCTGATTAAGGAAGAAAAAACGCACTACGGTACCGTAAAACTGATTTTGAAAGAAAAGTCCAGCGGTAAAATGGTGGAATTAGAAAAACCACTAACCCGATAAGTTCGTCCACTTATAAAAATATTAGGAATTGTCAGTTAAAGTAAAGCGACGATCCAATTTCAAGAGGATATTCCAAGCGGGGAAACCCGTCTTAGGCACTTTTTTCCTCGTTGTGTTACTAGGGAGCAACTCCGGTACGGTGAAGGATAGTGGCTTATTCGTACCCGAGGGTTTAGAAGCCATCTTGTGGGCAGAAAGTCCCCTTTTTTATAACCCCACAGCCATCGACATCGATCATAAAGGGCGGGTTTGGGTAACCGAAGCAGTTAACTATAGAGATTTTAAAAACAATGCTCCGGGGAAATTGCATCATCACGAAGGGGATCGGATTGTCATTCTGGAAGATACCGATGGCGATGGGCGAGCTGATAAGTCTACCGTATTTGTGCAGGACAAAGACTTACATGCGCCAGTCGGAATTGCCGTGCTCGGAAAGCGAGTCATCGTCTCCTGTGCTCCTCACTTAATTGTTTATACCGATGAAGATGGGGATGATCAGCCTGATAAAAAAGAAATCCTATTGACTGGTTTCGGGGGTTTTGACCACGATCATTCACTTCATTCGGTGGTGGCAGGTCCGGATGGGAAATGGTATTTCAACACGGGTAACGCGGGTCCGCACGTGGTTACGGATCGTGGTGGCTGGACGTTACGGTCCGGAAGTGTTTACAACGGAGGCACGCCCTACAACCAACAAAACGCACCCGGACATGTCAGTGATGATGGTAGGGTATGGGTAGGAGGCTTGGCACTCCGCCTCGACAGTACGGGTAAGGGGCTGCAGGTCCTGGCGCACAATTTTCGGAATGCCTACGAATTAGCGCTCGATTCATACGGGAATATGTGGCAGAACGACAATGATGACGAAGTAGCCTCCTGTCGGGTAACCTGGCTAATGGAAACGGGAAATGCTGGTTTTTTTAGCCAAGATGGGAGCCGGTCCTGGCGTGCCGACCAACGGCCTGGTCAGGATATTTTTACGGCACATTGGCACCAGGAAGATCCAGGGGTCTTACCGGCAGGGGACAAAACGGGTCCAGGTGCACCCACGGGTTTTGCCGTGTATGAGGGCGACGAATTAGGACCCGCTTTTCGGGGCATGTTATTGAGTGCAGATGCCGGAAGGAATGTGGTTTTCGGTTACCAACCTGTCAAGGAGGGAGCTGGCTTCAATCTTTCACAACGGTTTAATTTTGCATCTACCCTTGATGAGTCGACGGAGAATTATCGTTGGGATGCGTTGGATCAGGATAAGCGAAAATGGTTTCGACCCAGTGATGTTGCGGTAGGAACAGAAGGTGCCATTTACGTGGCTGACTGGTATGATCCTATTGTCGGCGGACATGCTATGCATGATACCCTAGGGTATGGTCGAATCTATCGAATTACCCCTAAAAACAAAAAATTGACCCCGCCCACCATCGATTTGCGTAACACGCAGGGTCAGCTGAAAGCATTACTGAATCCTGCAGCGAATGTTCGAAATCTGGGCTTCAATGCTTTAATAGCGCAAGGAACTAAGGTAATTCCTGAAGTCAAGAATATTATAGATCATTCAACCAACCCCTATCATCGGGCTCGAGCCATTTGGCTTCTACCTTATTTAGGAGTAGAAGGTCAAAAAGAGGCTGAACGATATCTGACACACCCGAAGGAAGAACTCCGTTTAACAGCTTACCGAGCTCTTCGGGCGGCAAACAAGGATTTTCTGACCTATGCTAGTACCTGTGTCAATGACCCTTCCCCTGCCATTCGAAGGGAAGTTGCCCTTTCGCTACGTGATATACCATTTCATCAAAGCAGAGATCTAATTTTCACCCTCATTGATGGTTACGATGGACTCGACCGATGGTATTTGGAAGCATTGGGTTCTGCGCTTGATGGCAAAGAAGAAGCTATCTACCCCCTGCTTTTAGCGAAATACGGCAAAAATCCCACGCAATGGGACACTCGCATGGCTTCTTTGGTTTGGCGAATTCACCCCAGATCGTCGGTGACAGCACTAAAGGAGCGAGTACTCACTGATAAGCTTCCGATGGATACTCGGAAAAAATCGTTGACGGCACTAGCCTTTATTAAGGATAAATCAGCAGCCGATGCGATGTGGGAAGTTTTTGAACAAGTTCAACATAGCGAAATCAAAACACAGGCAGAATGGTGGTTGAATTTTAGAGCCGGAAACGACTGGGCAGGTTGGTATGAACGAACGATAAAAGAAGAACCTATTTCAGAGGAAATAAAAAATTGGATGAAGCTCCTAATGGCTAACAACAGTAATGACAAAGACCGACAGCAGGCTGCTATTGCATTAGCTATGGATGCAAGAGGCGCCAAAATGCTGTTCCCCCTGGCAGCCGGGAAGAGAATTCCACAACACTTATTGGAAGTCATTGCGGACACGATATTCTCCAATCCGGATCAGTCGGTACGCGTCTTGGCCGGAGAGTATTTTGTTCGAAAAGGGGTTGAACAGACTTATCGTATCCCGGCGATATTGAAACTACGCGGAGATGTGAGATTGGGTGAAAAGCTGTTTTTAGCTAACTGTAGTTCCTGTCATAAAAAAGGTAACTTACCGGGTACAGACATAGGCCCTGACCTTACTGCCATTCAGAATAAACTCGACCGATCTGCGTTGCTCGATGCTATCGTAAATCCGGATGCAGATGTAATGTTCGGTTACGAACCCCGTATGATTACTATGCAAGATGGAAGTACGTATTATGGTTTTGTCCAAAGCCAAGGGGCTTTTACTACTTTGAAAGAAGTAACTGGGCGTACGATTAATTTAAAAACATCGGATATCGCTCGTCAAGAACGAACCCGTACGATCATGCCTGATCCGGGGACAATGGACTTGGATGAGCAGCAATTGGCGGATATTGTAGCATTTTTAATGGAGTAATTTCGGCGCAAATGGGGTATTGGCTTAAGTCTAAATGTATCGTCATCATCGGGGGCACAACCGGCATAGGAATTTCTGCTGCAAAAGCTTTTTTACAGGTAGGCGCCAACCTTATTCTGGTAGGAATGGATGAGGGGGAGAGTGGGAGCTTAGCCCATGGGTGGCAAAAAAAGGTTTTTGTACGGACAGCAGATGCTCGACAGGAAGAAACCGCTAGTCAAGCGATTGAAATGTGCTTGCAAAAATTCGGAAGTTTCGATGGGCTCTATCATATCGCTGGGGGAAGTGGCAGAAAATTCGGAGATGGTCCCCTGCACGAAATGAGCAAGGAGGCATGGGATCAGACATTTAACCTCAATCTCTCATCGTTAATGCTATCGAATCGGGCTGCCGTCCGGAGTTTTATGGAATTAGGCAAGGGAGGGAGTATCCTCAATCTAACGACGGCACTAGCGTATTCTCCTTCCCCCCACTATTTCACTACCCATGCTTATGCCGCTGCTAAGTCGGCCGTCATCGGGCTGGTTAAATCGACGGCAGCCTATTACGCTCCCTTTAATATTCGGATCAATGCGCTAGCTCCGGGGCTAATTGAAACGCCTATGTCGCAACGAGCAATGGGTGACGAGGCTATCGTTTCGTATGTCCGATCCAAACAACCCTTGGATGGCGGGCGACCCGGGCGTCCCGACGACCTAGATGGGGCGGCGATTTATTTCATGTCTGATGCTTCTCGTTTTACAACCGGTCAAATTATGGCGGTTGATGGCGGATGGGGTGTTAGTGAAGGGAAACTTTAATATTTTTTTGATGAATCAACAGGTTGCCATAGGACTTGACCTTGGTGCTACGCGTCTAAAAGGCGTTTTATTGGAATTGGACACTGGGCAGATCTTAAACTACGAAATGGTGGAAACCAAAGATGCTGACCAGTGGAAAGCAGCAGTTCGTGAAATGGTTGAAAAGTTGGGTGGATCCAAAGCCTATGTAGGCATCGGCATCGCAGCCCCCGGACTAACGGCTGAAAATGCCCGGGCTATAACATGCATGCCAGGACGCATGGAAGGACTTGAAGGGTTCGACTGGCAAGATTTCTTAGGTTCGACCGTGAAGGTGATCAATGACGCCCACGCAGCGATTACAGCGGAAGTCAATTATGGAGTAGCTAAAAATCTCAAAAATGTCATCATGTTGACGCTGGGTACCGGTGTGGGCGGGGGCATTTGGTTAAATGGAAAACTTCACACAGGGACTATCGGAAGGGGCGGGCATATGGGTCACATGAGCCTCGATGTAAATCATCCGCAGCGTGATATTACCAAAATACCCGGAAGCCTGGAGGATTTAATAGGTGACGCTACCGTAACTTATCGTAGTTATGGACGGTATAAAGATACCCGCGAATTAGTGGAAGCCTATCGAAAACAAGAGCCTTTCGCTACTTGGGTATGGCTGCATTCGATACGGAACCTAGCCGCAGGCGTGGCTTCCCTGATCAATATTTTTTCACCCGATATGGTCGTTTTAGGCGGGGGTATCACGTCAGCGGAAGAATCACTTTTCAAGCCTCTCGAGACTTTTTTAGATCTCTTTGAATGGAGGCCTATGGGTGGAACCGTAACTATTCGAAAAGCCCATTTTGCTGAATGGTCGGGAGCAGTAGGAGCGGCTGCTCAGTTTAACGTGTAAATACTTTAATTCAACTGCGCATGAATTTTATCCAGCAATACCTTGCCAAATCCCAGGGTTTACTCGAACATATAGGGAAACAGGAAGATGCCATCCGACAGGCTGCCGAGTGGTTTTCTCAAACCATTTTAAAAGGACGCATGGTACATGTTTTCGGAAGTGGGCACAGCCGTATCATGGTAGAAGAAATGTGGCCGCGCTATGGATCATTTCCAGGGTTTAACCCTATAGTCGAATTGTCGCTGACCTTCCATAATCCAGTGGTTGGAGCCAATGGGCAACGACAGGCTATGTTTTTAGAAAATGTATCGGGGTTGGCCGAGCGTATTTTACGCAATTTCAAACTGTCGGAAAACGATTCTGCCCTGATTATTTCCTCGGGTGGAACGAATGTAGTCCCTATTGAAATGGCCGAAAATCTGCAAAAAGCCGGGGTGAAAGTCGTTGCCCTCGTGACCTTGGAACATTCGAAACAGAGTGAGAGTAGGCGACCCGATGGTAAAAAGTTGACCGATTTTGCTGATTTGGTGCTTGATACCGGAGCTCCGGTAGGCGATGCGATGATCGAAATTCCCGGATTGGAAACCCCTGTCTCGCCTGGTTCCACCGTGGGAGGAGCAGTGATTGTAAATTGTATCAAAGCTGAACTAGCTCATTTATTAACGCAGGCGGGGCGGGCACCGAAAGTGATCACTGCAGCTAATCGAGTAGGAAAGGAGAAGGCGTCCTCCCTTTTTGAAGCCGCTTATGATGAACATGCTCATCGTCTCGCCCTTTTATTTGATCAGGTAGGGATTCCCTCTTATGTAAGTGAACAGTCGCGTCAATCATGAACAAAACTTTCGTTTTCGAAGGAGTGCCCTTGGTGGCTAAGGTCGATGTTTTGGTCCTGGGAGCAGGATCTGCGGGTTGTGTTGCTGCACTAGCTGCTGCATCCACCAAGAAATGTTCGGTGATGCTAGTCGAGCGCTATGGCTTTCCAGGAGGCACCTCCACGCAGATGTTGGATACTTTTTACGGATTTTTCACACCGGGGGAACTGCCTCGGAAAATAGTGGGTGGTTGGCCCGACAAGGTCGTTGACGAACTCGACCGAGTGGGAGCTATATTTCTACGCCCTAATACCTACGGCGCGGGGACTGGGGTCAATTACAACCCCGAACGACTTAAACTTATTTGGGACGAGCTGATTTTGGCGCAAGGGATACAATATTTGTTACACACCACTTTGGTCGATGCGAAACAAGAACCGGAAGGCTATACTTGTTTCTTTTGGAACAAGGGTGGGTTTTGTAAAATCCGTGCACGCAGAATTATAGATGCTACCGGCGATGCAGACTTCGCTCATTTGGCTGGATTCCCCTATGAAATTGCAGGCGAACAAGAACCCGCTCAATCCATGACGACAACTTTTCGAATGAGTAACGTCGATTTAGAGACCTATAAGCGAGCAGGTGGGAAGCGTATACTAATGGAACGAATGCGAGATGCAGTCGACACAGGTCGGCATGCCTTGCCTCGAAAAGAAGGGTCAGCCCACGAAATGAATGCTCGCAAATGTATTTCTACGGTTACGGTGAAGGTGGCAGGATATTCGGGTTTATGCGCAGAAAATCTTACTGCTGCCGAGATTGAAGGACGGAAGCAGGCATTTGCCTATGAACGCTTTTTTCAAGATGAGGTGCCGGGTTATCAGGAAGCTGATATTATCGGACTTTCGACGCAGATCGGCGTACGGGAAACTCGGCGAATCTACGGGGAGCATCGACTTACCAAGGAAGAATGTATGGCAGCAACCGTTGGTAAGGATTCGATATTCCTGTGCGGTGCTCCCATTGAAGATCACCGATCGGGTCCTGAGGGAGAGGCCGAAACGCATTGGGAGTATATCCCAGGAACAGGTGTTTATGGGGTGCCTTACGGATGCATCGTTCCCAAAGGAAGCGCGTATGTATGGACCGTAGGACGATGTTTTTCGGCTACACACGATGCGCATGCTTCCTGTCGTTCCATGGCACAAACGATGTCAATGGGTCAAGCCGCTGGTTTTGCCGCCGTTCAATCCTTGGAAAGGGATGAGGATGCCCGATCATTGGATATTCAACGCCTGAGGGATACATTACATTTGGAAGGGGCGGTGTTGGAAATCCCCGATAAAATTGCAGATACCAGCCGTGACGGCTGGCCGAATAACAGATTATAACATTACGACTTTTAAATGAGTTTTATAAGAACCATCACAGGAGATGTTGAAATAAGTGAAATGGGCTTGACCTATTCACATGAACATGTCATTATCGATGAGAGTTATCCTATATTGGAAAATCCTGATTTCCTGCTCAACGATGTAGACGCCATCACCCAAGAACTTTCCGACCTTTTCCAAAAAGGAGTTCGGACCATGATCGATGCTATGCCGGCCAACTGTGGTCGCAATCCTCTGAAATTGGCAGAGGTGAGTAAGCGATCGGGCATTCAAATCGTTTCATGTACGGGGATGCATTTGGAAATCTATTACCCACCCACACACTGGCGTTATACCTATTCGGAGGATCAACTCGCTGAATTATTTATTGCGGACATAGAGGAAGGGATCGACGAATTTGACTACAATAGTCCGGTCATTACGAGAACACATCATAAAGCAGGGCTGATGAAATTGGCTACTGCGAACGATAGAATTACAGCCCATCAGGAGATGATTTTTCATGCCATTGCGCAAGCCCATCACAAGACCGGTGCTCCCATTTTAACCCATACTAACGCGGGTAAACTTGCCTTAGAGCAAGCTGAGTTACTCGATTCTTTGGGCGTGGATCTGACTCATGTGGTCATTTGCCACGTCGATCGTTTGGACGATCCGCAGTACCACCGCGATTTACTGCAAACCGGGGTGTATGTGGAATATGACAGTGCCTTCCGTTGGAAAGAGGAAAACATCACATTAAAATTACTGGAAGTCTTGCTACCTGATTTTCCCAATCAGATCACCATCGGTATGGATGCAGCACGGAATACCTATTGGCGTGTATTCGATGGAAAACCAGGGTTGGATTACCTGATGACGCACTTTTATAGGGACTTAGCGGAACGAGGCTTAGCCGAATACTGGGAAAACTTAATGGTAAAAAATCCTGCCGCAGTATTTTCATTCGCGTCTTGATCCAATGCCTTCGGTTGGGTAATAAATTCCTATAACATTTGAGGGTTAGTTGCAGAAAATAAGGTAGCGACTAACCCTCGTGCATAATTCAACGGCTGAAATTACTTTCTCTTTTTAATGAACTTACCTATTCGTTTGACAAGTTAGATATGGTTCTTTGAATAAAGTCGGTCAAGCCACTTCCTTGGAGCATTCCTTGGGAAAGCAATGCAAGGTCAAGCAATTGTTTTGCCAGTTTAGTTTGCTTTTCGTTGTCTTCTTCTGCCGCTAACTTATTGATTAAAGCATGGTTGGCATTGACAGACACGGTATACATTAGAGGCATATCCCCAAAGGTATTCTTCTGCCCGGATGCTGCTTGCATATCCATCATTCGCCGTATAAATTCAGGGAAAGTGATAATGACCGGAAAGTCTTCAGGCGATAAGGCTTCCACATTGACCGTTGCAGACTTACCGTTGACCTCGCCTTCGAACAATTTCTTAACCTTTTCTCGGTCCTTTTCCGATAAGATACTTTCTAGTTTTACCTCTTTTTCAATCAGTTTGTCGATCGTATCGGCGTCGACCCTTTTAATGCTAACGTCTTGGAGTTTTTGTTCGATGCTATTGATAAAATGAGAATCGATGGGGCTATCTAGAACCAATACATCGTAATTTTTCTTTTTAGCTGCTGCTATGAAAGCATCTTGTTTAGCTGCATCGGTGGTGTAGAGCCAAACTTGTCGGTTCTCTTTCTCAGTTTGATGTTCTTTGACGTGCTCACGATATTCTTCAAAAGTGAAGAACTTATCTTCAGTGTTTTTTACCAAACAGAAATCTTTCGCTTTTTCGTAGAACTTATCGTCACTAATAGCGCCATACTTAATGAAGATGCCGATATCTTCAAATTTCTTTTCGAAGCCTTCTCGGTCATTTTTAAAGATTTCAGTTAATTTGTCGGCTACCTTTCGAGTAATGTAGCTGCCTATTTTTTTGACGTTTCCATCCGATTGAAGGTAACTTCTGGAAACGTTTAACGGAATATCAGGGGAATCGATTACCCCATGTAGCAATTGTAGAAAATCAGGGACAATATCTTTTACTTCGTCGGTGATAAATACTTGACGACTGTAAAGCTGGATTTTTTCTCGTTGGAGGTGGAAATCGTTTTTCAATTTGGGGAAATAGAGAATTCCCGTGAGGTTAAACGGATAATCCACATTAAGGTGGATCCAAAACAGGGGATCTTCACTGTAGGGGTATAATTCCTTATAGAAGTCTAGGTAATCTTGGTCCGACAAGTCTGCCGGATTTTTAATCCATGCCGGGGTAGGATTGTTTACAATTTTATCTTCGAATTCGATGGGTACGGGCAGGAATTTTCCGTATTTATTTAGGATTTCTGACAATCGGTATGATTTCAAAAACTCTTCTGAGTCGGGTGCGATATGCAGGACGATGTCAGTACCCCGATCTGCCTTTTCGGTCGCTTCAATTAAAAATTCGGTGGATCCGTCACATTCCCACCTCACAGGCTGTTCATTATCACGGTAAGAGCGGGTAAAAATTTCCACTTTAGAAGCTACCATGTAAGCCGAGTAGAATCCCAGACCGAAGTGGCCGATGATTCCATTTTCACTACCTTTATCCTTATATTTTTCTATGAATTCGGTAGCCCCGGAAAAAGCGATCTGGTTAATATATTTTTTGATTTCATCGGCACTCATTCCGATCCCCTTATCGCTAATGGTGATCGTTTTGGCCTTTTCATCCAACTTAACAGTAACTTTAAGATCTTCCAATTCCCCATTGAACTCACCTATCGAGGCCAGCTGTTTCAACTTTTGCGTAGCGTCCACTGCGTTCGCAACCAACTCACGTAGGAATATTTCGTGATCGGAATAAAGAAATTTTTTAATTATTGGGAAGATGTTTTCGGTATGAATGCTGAGGGATCCTCTCTCCTGTTGCATGGTCTCCATAGAACTTTAATAGTTTGGTACAGTTTTTTAGCTATACTATTTTTGGTTTGCAATAAGTATGCACAAAATTGCGTTCCAAAACTTAAATAGATGTAAAGCCCTGCCAGAATGACAGTGCCAGTAGTGTTTAATAAGAAATTAGCAATGAAAAAATCGTTTCTCGCCGTTTTATTTATGGGGTTCATAGTGGGTTGTTCCACTCCTAACAAGGTGCCGTTTACCAATTATACTGTGTTTACTGAGGAGTTAAGAAGAGATCTTGAGTCGGCGGGTATAGGGCTGGACAAAGTACAGTTTTACAATGATAAAATGTTGGTGATAAAAAGAGAGGGAGTGGATCCGAACGACATTGGGGTGACTTCAGAAGGGAAAATTAGCATCCAGAATGGCAAAAGTGTGCATACCATTACCATTCGACCCTTTACCCCAGGTGTCTCATTGAGCAGCGATGTAGGTAGTATTAACGTATCGTGGGACGATTCCCAGCAAGACGAAGACGGGATTCCTTTTACGCTCACAGGTAATCAATATTATCTATCGACCACAGAAGACGTAAAGCTGCATTACAAGGGGCATCTTTACGATGTACAAAGTGGCACTGGAGCTCGCTTATTCGTCAATAAGGATTTGCTTAATCAGGTTAATACACAACGCGAGACACTTAAAGGTCGTCGGGTAGGGGCTAGTGAAAACTAGCCTCAAATTAAATGCCTTTGATAGGCGTAGGCGATCGCTTGCGCTATATTTTTAGCCCCTGTTTTTTCAATGATGCGTTGCCGATAACCTTCAACGGTCCGTGCACTGATAAACATTTTATCACCGATTTCGGCTGTGGATAGACCATCACAGAGGTAGCGTAGTACGTCCTTTTCACGGGAGGTCAGCTCTACAGAAAGAGCTGTTAGGGTTGGAACGGGAGCGCGATCGTGTTTCTTTGCCATAAGTTTCCGGTGTAGAGCACGTCCTACAAAATCGCTATAATAAGCTCCTTCTGCAAAGACTTGCCGGATCGCTTTTTCTACCTCATCGGGAGATGAGTCTTTGAGGAGGTAACCATTGACGCCCAGTTCAAGCATATGGGTGACAAACCGATCTTCATCAAACATCGAAATCACGATGATTTTCAGGTCCGGGAATCGTTCACGGAGGATAGAGGTTGCTTTAATCCCATCCATTACGGGCATATTTACATCTAGCAAAACGATATCGCAGGGATCGGTCTCTAATTGGTCGATTAACTCCTGTCCATTGGAGGCTTCAAAAACGAATTGAAAATCTTTTACGCCCGACAGCATGGATTTAAATCCTTCCCGGAAGAGGCGGTGGTCGTCAGCGATGCATAATTTGATCGTCTCCATAGCAAAGTATGATCAAGTGTTGTATGTATTAATTTCTTAAATTATTTGTTTTCTTCCAAACGATAGAGGTAAGTAGGGGTAATAATGCACGATTCGAAAAGGGGTTTTACCTAATTTTTTACGGCGTAGGCAACTAATGGAACGACGATCTGGATGCGTGTCCCCGGGTTTTGGCGTTCATAATAGGTCTTGCCATTGATCACGCTCAACCGGCTTTCAATATTTCGTAATCCTAATCCGGCTGAACGACTTCCCCGCATTTTTTCTGCATCGAAACCCCGTCCGTCGTCTTCCACCACCAACGTAATACTTCCGGCATCGGCGAATAATTCGATCGTGATGCGATTAGCCTGCGCATGTTTGATGGCGTTGTTTACCAGTTCTTGGACAATTCTAAAAAGCGCTAATTCGGTCTTTGGGGATTGGCGTGGAATGGGCTGATCGGGTTCTTGAAATACGATTTTAGGGATGGGATTGTGGGCATGTTTGCTTACCAGATCTTCGATAGCAGCTTCTAGGCCAAACTGTTCCAAGGTGGATGGAACCAGGGCTTTGGAAATGCGTCGTACATTGGTCATCGTTTCATCCAAAAGCTTTTTTATGTTATCGACCATCTCTTTTTCCACGGTCTGAGCTTGGACTTTTTGAGACAACTGATTGACACTCATTTTTGTGAGGGATAACATCACACCAATATCGTCATGCAATTCGCCCGCCATTCGACGACGCTCGGTTTCTTCTGACTCAAGTGCGGTCTCTAGTAGACTTCGCTGATACTCCCTTTGTACTTCGCTCAGCTTTTTTTCTTGAGTCATTTGCCTCCGCTGATAAAGTAAAATGAACACAATAATAAATCCAGCCATTAAAAGCATGGCGAAAAAACCCAATAACATGCCCAGTATTATATGTGTTTGTTCAATCATATTTTGGAGACGGAATGAAGCTGACCCCCACCGAAATGATGACGACCGCTAGATATTCCATACAATCGGGAATAATTTCCAGAATTCCCAAATCGAGTGTGAGCTTACTTCGATACATATAGTAGAATAACGGGGCAAAAAACACCAATGCTGCATAATGCAGTAGCCAGGCGACCGATATTAAAAAGGCGGGCGACTTCAGCAAATTGGCAATTTTCAAAGATTGCATTATTTCATAGAAATAGAGCAAAATCCACAGTAGCATCAACACACACTCAACCACCCCGCTATAACGCACGTATCGATGTTCCTCAGTAAATATGATCTGTTTATTGGACAGATAGATATCGCTTGCGATGAATACCAGAAATAATGGCCAGGAGATTCGGATCCATTTCTTGAAATGCGCAGTTTCAAGAAAGTGATAAATCATCCCACTGAGCAAAAAATACCTAATCGGAACCATCAAATTATGCAGCCAAAGATTGTTCATACCCTTGGCTGCATAATAGATCATCAGTAAATCAGAGGCGATTTTGGTGACCAGGCAGGCCAGTAATAACTGATAAGCCACTCCCCCTTGTCGCCCCTTTGAAAGCAGAATACCGATGGGTATTAATGTTAAAAACACCCCGAAATACAAAGGGTATGTTTTTAAAAATAGAATTATTTCCCTCACTATTCTGGTGTCATTTTCCCGTTTAATTAATTAGGGCCGCCATCAGGAGGAGGTAAACAGGTACGCGGACATTTGGGACCTCCATATAAACCTCCACCGCCGTCCCCACTACTCATCGTCTTCATCATTTGTTTAGCTGGATGAAGGACATTTCCATTTTTGTCTACGGCTTGAATCAGAGCTCCCAGCTCATCGTTTTTTTCACCTTCGAGTATAAAATTAATTCGAATACCCACACAATCAGGTCCTGCATCGCGGAGGAGCGATTCCAATTTATCTTTTCCGAAAAATTGACTATGGGTATAATCGTCTTTACGAAGCCCCCGTTTTGCTTTTTCCTTATGCGTGTTGTCAATTAACTCTTTGGACTTTGAGGCGGGGATGTACTCGCCGGCACTTGCGTCAAATTCTTTCATGTCATTGGGCTCAGAATGTACTTGTTTGTGAAATAATTAAACTGGCGAGCAATTTAATACTTCCAAAATCATTTTGTAGTACCGTTTAATCAATTCCCCCTTTTCCGCCACCTGTAACGAAGCGGAAATTAGAAAAATCAACTAAAAAGCCCGAGGTGAACGGCTTTAATCTAGCCTTTGACGAACCGCTTCGTACAAGATTACCGCCGCGGCAGCCGAAACGTTGAGTGAGTCTACCTCGCCGAGGAGGGGAATAGCAACTTGCTCGTTGGTTAACGCCAGCAATTCCTGCGAAATGCCATCTTCTTCAGAACCCATTATTATCACCGTTGGGGTCGAAAAATCCACTTTGTAAAGAGGAATAGAGGCTTTCTCCGTACAGGCAATACACTGTAGACCACTTTCAGAAAGATAACGGACGGTTTCTACCAAACTTTCTTCACGGCAGATGGGTAGGTAGTTGAGAGCCCCCGACGAGGTCTTCATAGCATCCGCATTAATCATAGCAGCCCCTTTGGACGGTACGATAATTGCCTGTACACCTGCGCATTCAGCGGTCCTGACAATTGCTCCAAAGTTTCGAACATCCGTGACCCGATCCAACAGGAGGAACAGGGGTACCTTCCCCTCCTCATACACCTGGGTCAGAATATTGTGAATGGGTACATAACGAATCGGCGATAAGAAACAGACCACGCCTTGATGATTCTTGCGGGTCAGCCGATTGAGCTTTTCTAAAGGGACGCGATGAACTGCAATCTGACGACTTTCCGCCAGCTTGACGATTTCATTCATCCCCATTTCACGCTGAATAAATAAACGCTCTACTTCTTTTCCTGAACGTAGCGTTTCTAAGACTGGCTGAATGCCAAATGCCATATCCCCCTGAGGAGGTCTTTTTTTCGAAGGTCTTCTTACCTGATTGTGCCGGTTCTCCATGCTTCTACAATCGGATACCAAATGGGCTGGTATTCGACATAGCGAACCAGTTCATAGTGGTTATCAACGAATTGATTGGGACGTTTGTTGAATGTAAAATTAATATTATTAGCATTACCGCGTTGGTTGTAAACCCAAACTTCGCGGTCTTTACTACGTTGTACTTTGTCAGGATTACCCAAAATAATGTAGATCATCCCTTTATCCGTTTTCCAACCTTCCTTATAGGTTGTAAATAAACGGTTAGCCTCCTCAACCCTAGTATAAAAACTCCGGATGACGCTCTTTGCCAAATCCTGATGACCATTCATCAAAGAAAGCCAGTAGCGATCTAGCGCCTTCTTAGGATCGTCAGCATTTTGAATATTCTTAATCTCCGTATTTGTACTCATGTACTGTACAGGACCGATTAATTGTTTCGGATAAGTCATTTTCGGATATCGGTCATTGGTCACGAGAATGCCTATGCCTTCCGCCTTGGAGGTATCGGTTGTAAAATAGTAAAGACCCTCCCGATTAAAAGAAAACGGATTCCCCGTAGTAATCTGAAAGGTACTATCTACCTTTAAAGATCGAGGCGTACTTCTCGGAGAGGTATTCATAGGAGAACTAGCTGGTTCAAAATTGTGATCGTAAAAAGATACAAATACAGGAAGAGAGGTCTGTTTCAGACTTTTTAGGCTCACTAATTCGCCCGTATGCACATAGTTGCGGCTTAACAAATTTTCGGTATTACCTTCAAAAATACCGAGCTGGTCAGAAATACGAAGGTTTGTAAACCGAACCGGAAGGTCATTAAGCGACTTTTTCATCGTACCCGATTCGCTTATTTCACTAAGTACTACACCACTATCTTTATTGGAAGGTTTTTTAATATCAAATTGTACCACGATCCGATCCCCAGAACGCACCGTGTTCGATGCGTCTAAGATGACATTTCCGTAACCTAATCGATCTCGACTTCCGTAGTCACTATAGACCACATAGTTGAGGTTGAATTTCTCGCGGAATTCTTCTACGGATACCGGTTTACGACCTTTATAGATGGAAACAAAGAGATAAACCCGAGTCGATTGCTCATCTTTATCAAGAAATTTCGATTCGATAGCGGGTAAGGAAAAGTCCTCACTACTCGCTGCTGCCACTCTTCCCGATGCGCTCATTTCGCCAGATTTGGCAATTCCCCGAACAGTAGAATCGGTTTTCTTCTTGGAAGAACAGGAGGCAAACCCTACTAAGAAAACAAATGCTATTAGACTCCAGATGTATTTTTTCATTCCATTTAAATACATTTCTCTGTAAAGAACGATCGAAACATGCTTTTTTGCTAAAAATCGGATGAAAATTTCATGCTATTTAAATTACTTCCCTTAATAGCGAGGTGTTGCATGCCCCATGTAACCTTTTCTCAAAATGGTTTGTAACTAATATACGTAAAATATTCGCGGAATTATTCCCTTTTCAACGCTTCCTAAACACTGTGGTTTTTAAAACGCAAGGTCAACGCATGGATGATCAACCAGGTTACTAAGTAGGTAACGCCGCAAATGGAAAATAATACATTATATCCGCCAATCAAATTGTCGGCTAGCTTATAGGTATCCAACAGATAGCCTACTAACATAGGAAATATAATTCCCCCAACGGCGCCCGACATGCCCGCTAGTCCCGCTACAGAACTAACCGTTTCCTTGGGAAAAAGATCGGCAGCCAGCGTAAATACGTTGGTTGCCCAAGCTTGATGCAACGCAACCGCAATACTCAATAGGGCAACAGCAACCCAAACGTGGTGAACAAATTGAATTCCGATCACCATCAACTCCAAGATGGCAACGGTCAATAATGTGCTTTTACGCGCTTTAAGGGTGGACCAGCCTTTTTTTACCAAGGACGATGATACATAGCCCCCTGCGATGCTTCCCACCGTGGTGGCAAGATAGATAATCATCAAGGGAAGGCTCGGTTTCTTTAAATCCAGTCCATAGGTAGCCGAAAAATAGGAGGGGAGCCAAAATAAAAAAAACCAGTAGATAGGGTCTATAAAAAATTTTCCGAATACGACTGCCCAGGTTTGGGGAATGGTTAATAACCTTTTCCAGGGCAAAGGCTTGTCGGTTTGGAATTCCTCTTGGTCATTTTGAATGTAATTGAGCTCTTCCGCTGTAATGCGCTTTTGACGGGTAGGGATTTCGTAAAAGATCCACCACAATATAAACCATACAAAACCGAGCAAGCCGGTTATCCAGAATACTTCTTTCCAACTATAGTAATTTAGAATTAACGGCGTAATTAACAGCGCACAGACTACCCCGATACTGGCTCCGGCGTTAATGATACCCGTTGCGGTGGCCTTTTCTCGTTTTGGAAACCATTCCGACACCACTTTCATAGCTGCGGGAAAATTCCCGGCTTCACCTACGCCCAAAACGATCCGTACGGTGGCGAACTGTGCTAGATTCCGACTGAGCGCATGGGCCATCCCTGCCAAACTCCAAATGATTACGGAAATACTGTAACCCCATTTCGTGCCCAAAAAATCGATTACCCGTCCCATGGTAAGCAGCCCGATAGCGTAGGCAGCACTAAACGCCATCACGATTCTTGAATAATCCGACTCAGACCAATTGAATTCAACTTCCAATATGGGTTTTAATAACCCAATAATTTGTCGATCAACGTAATTGATGGTCGTGGCCGTGAGCACGAGTCCGACGACCATCCAGCGGTAATTTTTAATTTTCATCACGAGGTTAGGAATAGCTCCTACGAAAGTAATTAAATTCTGAGAAGTTTTAGCTGGAAAGCGTTCAGGTAAAGGTTCTTCTCATACAACCTAATGTAGAACATCAACATATCATGGCTAAAAAGGCGAGCTTTCAGGTAAAACCCAAGCTTTTAATTTCAAAAAAGCAACCCGTAACAATACTATATGAAGAAAAAATTGTTTTATTTAGCTTGATCTTACCGGACTAATCTAACCTATTCAAAGCAAGCAACTCAACACTATTAATGATTTAAGGAAATGGGAAATATTAAGAAAAACGATATTAAACAAGAGGTTTTCGACCTTTACGATGCCTATGCTCATAACCGACTTACTCGGTCGGAATTTATGCAGAGACTTTCTGCTTATGCGGTCGGAGGAATTACCGTGTCTTCTTTAATGAGTTTTTTGATGCCCGATTATCAAGGTAGTTTGCAAACCAAACCAGATGATCCACGTCTAACCACACAAATGATCGAATACCCTTCCCCCAAGGGAGGGAAAACCATACGGGCACAACTCTCCATGCCTAAGGGGAATACACAGAAATTGGGAGGAATTGTAGTGGTGCACGAAAATCGAGGTCTAAACCCCCATATAGCTGATGTAGGAAGAAGGGCTGCCTTGGCCGGATTTATCAGTTTATCTCCCGATGCCCTAACCCCCCTAGGGGGGTACCCTGGGAACGACGATGATGGACGAGCTCTCCAGAGTCAAAGAAATCGGGATGAAATGTTGGAAGACTTCATTGCGGGTTTTGAATACTTAAAGGGACATCCGCTTTGTAATGGAAAAGTAGGTGTAGTAGGGTTTTGTTTTGGCGGGTGGATTTCCAATATGATGGCCGTTAGGTTACCCGATTTAGCAGCTGCTGTGCCGTATTATGGAGGGCAGGCTCCAACGGCAGAAGTTCCCCATATCCAAGCCCCGTTACAATTGCATTATGCCGAATTGGATCAACGCGTGAACGAAGGTTGGCCTGCTTATGAACAAGCCCTAAAACAACATCAGAAAAAATACACGATGTATATGTATCCGGCTACGAACCACGGATTCCACAATGACACAACACCAAGATTTGATAAGGAGGCGGCACAACTGGCCTGGAAACGGACTATCGATTTTTTCAAAGAACATTTGAATTAGTACCAGGCCGAAAACTTATACTTATTTTAGTCCTTTTTAAAATATTTTCGTTTGCTACTATTTGCAGGTGAGATGGGTTGTATCGCATTTCCAGCTTCGATTCCCAGATCAGCCTCAATTATATCGGTGCCTGATACTATCATTTCCCTATATCGTTCCTCTAATTCCTTCCTTGTAGAAATTTCTCCTTTCAAAAAAGCGCGATCTATTGTGCGTGAACTACCTCGTATCGCCATGATACCCCGCTTATGGAGCTGTTCGTAGAGCGTTGGGTCTTTCGCTTCGGTATGCGTGGTAAATGCGATGAGGTTGGTCAGGGGGATATTAGCAGCCTCGATTTTTTGTAAAGTGGCCACGTCGGGTATCATCACTTCCATGACTAGGTCGGGTTCCATGGCTAACGCCTTTTGGATATTTTCAACACCGCCGTACACAATGGGAGCCGCCCAGGCTTGTGCGCGATGTTCCTGAATTTTCCTAATCGTATGCTCCAGTGGAACGTCTTTTTGGTCGATAATTAATATGGTTTTGCCCTTTGCCCATATAATTGTTTCATCGAGCGTAGGTATTTTAAAGGGTGTTCGATTGCCTTCACTGTCTTTTAATCGCAATTCCTGTAGTTCCGCATAGGTATAGTCCGATACCTTACCATTGCCCGTGGAAGTCCTGTCAAGGGTAGCATCGTGCATTAAAACCATGATACTATCCTGCGTATAACGAGGGTCTATTTCGAGTATAGACCACGTGTGTCGCAAGGTATTCTCAAATGTATGAATGCAATTTTCAGGATATCCCGGTCTACTCCCACCTCGGTGTGTACTGATGATAGGAATACGATCGGGGACGTAGCGGAAAAAATCCTTTAACTCTTGGGGCGATTCAATAACGATATGGTGTAAATTTTGAGCAGAAACCGAGGAAACCGACAGGATTCCATAAAGAAGAGCCAATAGCTTGACCTTTTTAAATGTATTCCAAGTTTGCATCGCTAAAAGGTAAATAGGTTAGCATAACAGATCGGCGAATGAAGTAGACCGTTTTTTCAAAAACGTCGTAAATCTCTTTCACCTTCCCTGCAATTTACGACGATCAGCGGGGAACCTTATATCTTCCACCTACAAATTCATACAATATCTATATCAAATTCGGGTGCCGTTGGTATGAAAATTCCCTACATACCACTCCACGTTGGATGATGGTCTGCAGGGAATGGAATGATTTCTAGCAGCTATTCTATTTTTTGAGCGTCGGTCTCATTAACGTGGGGAAGGACCATGCAAAATGGTGTGTTGAGTAAACAATGGGTTGAGCAGGTCGGCTGTAATTGGAATAGGCACTGTCGTTATAAATGCCTGCCATTGCTTCGAACAAATTTCCTGGCCAGCGATTGGGTGCGCCCTTGTTAGGTTTCTCAAACCATGGCCATGCCTCTGGTTTGATAGCGTATTTCAACAGATAGTCAAGTGCCATTTTGAGGTTTCGACCGTCTTGGGTGTATTCGAAAAGATTCTCTCCGGTTGTGTTATAGGCTACCCAACATGCGGCAGTGATGGGTGCTAAGGAAAAATAGGTATACCAAATCCCATTTGCGCCTCTTCGAGTTTCATGGGGCATGCTGGCGTCTTCAGCGATTTTATCGGAAAGGTCGCTTTTAATTAGGCGGATATTTTCTTGAATTTCCCCCTTATCGCCGAGGTAGTGTGCGGCTAGGATGGATCCGAGTCTCCCCCAATCCGCCCAGTTATTTTTTCGATTTCTGATTTCATCACAGGCTTTTTTATAAACGTTGGCCACCCACTGGTCAAAAGCAGCGATGTCATTCGCCTGCCATACCTTAGAATTGCGTACCAAATCGGCTGCAATGACCATGGCGGTACCCGAGTATGACATGACTAGGGAACCGTCTGCGTCCGAGTATTGGGTGTTTTTATGAGCCCAGGCATTCAGAAAACGAATAGCTTCTTGGGCGTACTTTTTATTACCACTTAATTGATAAGCTAGTGCACAGGCGTAAGCATCGAAAGCATCGGATTGCAAAGCCCTGGAGTTGGTACGATGTCCATTTGCATCCACATAAAAACCTGGGACGGAATAGTTTTCCAATGCATGATCGGGGTGTTTGAAAGCGCTATCGGCTAGAACTAGTAGCTGTTGATAGGCGGCTAGATAAGTTGGGTCCTTCTTTTTAATCATTTTCTGGGTAGCCTTGATCTGTTCACGCGTATGCATTCCCCCAGGATGCACCGACTTCTGTCCATACATAATGGGGGTCGACAGAATTAAAAACAAGGCTGTAACGAATGCTTTCATGATTCAACTGGCGAATTAGGATTTTGTATTTATTGAATTTCGACGATGAGGAGGTCGACCGGCTCTGGGGTAGGCCCTGGACGTGGTCGGTCTTGATTGGTTGGTAGGGTTTGCCAACGAAGAATATATTTCGCGCTGGGATCAATTTTTTGCCGTTCCGCCATACCCTCACGTAAAGACAAGGGCGGTAGTGAAATAGGCTCACGAACCAACGGTGCTTTAGATTCCCCCTCTTTCTTCAAGGTTGTTTTGTTGAGGATCCAACTTCCGTTTCCATACTTCTCGTGAGTGTACTCGACAGCAATTTGTGACTTATTAATTTGTTTGATTTTTGAGATATACACCGAGCCGGCAAGTGACCCGCGCCGATTTAAATCCCATTTAAAATCTGGCCACTCACTAATTTGGTGAATTACCCACTTTTTATCCGACGCTCCCTCCCAACGAGCAATAAAGCCCTGGCTCACGCCCCGGTAATCAAATTTGTGATAGGTAATATAAGGTATTTTGTCGTCGTCCCAACTGATGTTGAAACCCATATTAATCAACCCATTCCAAGGCCCTACTGGATCGACGATGGTGGCGTCATCGCTCCATTTTACCGGTATGGAAACCTTTTCACCCCTTAGATTTTCCCAATTTTTGAGGTCTCTACTTCGCATGCAGGAAAGGTTATGATTGGTATTAGCAACGGGCGTTAGGCGCCACATCCATACGATATAAAAGTAGCCATCGGGACCCAGTACCGGATTGATCATATAAGCGTTGGCTTCTTTCTCGCCATCGAAAATAGAGGTGCCGAAAAGGGACTCCCACTTTTTTGTCTTTTCGTCATATCGGTTCCAATAGGTAATCCCGTCCCCACTTCCTCCGTTTCTGTATTGAAAATAGAGGGTACCTTGCTGGTCTTTAAAAAACACCGGATAGGTGACACGGTCTTCCTGCTCCCCCGTCATCGCGAGTTTTTCAAATGAATCAATTTCCCAAGGACGGGTGGAACGAAAATATATGAGTGGTACGACGTGCATATTGCCGGAAACATGAAGGTATCCCTCACGATCGATAGCTAAAGTCACGTAGTTATGACTGTCCCAACCCACGGCGGTAGGGAGTTTGGTTTTCTGCCAGATGTTGGTTCCTAACTTCCTCCGAGCAACGATCATGTCCCGATCAGCATTATAGTAAGCGGCATACTGATATTGATCGGTGGTAAGAAGATCAAACCCGACGGGATGTCCTGCCCAAACTTTATCCAACACCGTAGACTCAACGACGGTTTTACCCGTCTGTGCGGAGGCTACAAATGTGCAGCATAAAATCAAACCGTAGATTAATAGGGAATTCCGGGTATTCATTTGAAAATGGGATGACAAAATATCCTTTACTAAGTGATTTGAATGGTACGGGCTATAATTTTTTTACAGGCCATTTCGCCAACGACTGCTTGTTCGGATTGGCATTTTTGTCGGTTGAGAAAACTACATTAAAAGCTTGAGTTTTACCTGCGGGGACGTTGGCTTCGAAACCCACGAGAGTGGTACCCGGATTCGGCGCATCGTAGTCATTGGGAGGATCCGTAGACCAGGTTTTTAGCTTAATAGAACCCTCTGACTGGAAGATCAGATACATCTTCTTACCGTTCTTAGATAGTTCCACAGTTTTATCGTCCAGGAGTTTTACTTGAGCTTCAGTCAACATAGTCCAACGCAGCTGAATGGCTTTTCCTGGTGCGGTAACTTCATCTCGTACCCAAACTTCCTTTTGGTTGGCAAGGGCAATCCCTCTTTTCACAGCTTGGGCTTGTCCTTCGAATACTTTTGAAAGATCGGAGACGGCTGCTAAAAATTCTGGTGTTTCTGCGACGGCATCAATTTTGGCGTAACCGGCCACCCGATGAAGCGAGTCATCAATGGTAAGTGTATTGTGTACTCGGTTATTATAGCGGAATATTTGCCAACGTTGTGAGTTTTGCTGGCGCCCCCACAATTGAATACCCCTCGATTCAAGGGAATGGTAGCTTTGCGCTCCGAAGTCCATAGCCCATCTTTCCCCTAAAGCGTCGAGTACAAAAGAGCCTACGTCCATATGGGCATGATTTACATTGGCTGCTCCGGCTTTAAAGCCCACAAAAATGGCATTGGGGTCGGTCCATGATGATCGCATTAGAGCGACGGGGCTGTCTCCTTGTCCGTACCAAATTAGTTTTTCAGGACGTTTTAATTGGCTTAAGTTAATGTCAGTTCCCCAAAAAAGTGCAGTAGGGATGATCCGATTTCGAACATTGGCGGCCTGGTCACCCTCCAAGTAAGGTGTTTGGTTCCAGAGCATGGAGGCATCGCCTGTTTTACTGGCAAACCACAGTAAAGCGGGATTTAATCCGGCTTTCAATCCGCTGTCGCCCCAATTATGAACTAAGCCCATAGGCCCGATCATGTTTTGTAGAAAACCACCCGTTTTCAAAAAACCAGGAATGCTGGAGAGCCCATAGTCCGTCCCGAGTGCCACTTCCAGCGCATTGATAAGCAACACATTGAAACTGGTACCGTATCCCCAGTAGCCATATCCTTCGGGGTAGGCGCCGTCTGGAGCATAGGGAAACATCGATTTCGGTGTCGTTTCGAGTGCCCTATGGATGGTTTGACTGGCGAGCTCGGGTTCATCTTCGGCAATAGCTAAAGCACCGAAGGTCATACCCGCATTACAAACCTGGTTCCAATTGTTTTCAACCCGAAGAAAATTGTTATAGCGACGGTCATAGGAGGGACGAATACCCTTTTCTAAAATTGCCGTTCTAATTTTCTGTTTCGTGTCTTGCGAAAGATGATCATAAAGCCAGTCGTACCCAATGGCTACGGCCATGGTCATTTCTGCGACATCCAGAAAGTGTGAGGGATTCCAGTCGCTGAATTCGGAAACTGCCACTAATTCTTTTTCAGTTCTCTTTAGAAAACGTTCGTCTCCCGTCATACGATAGGAGTAGGCGAGTAGAAAAACTCGTCGTAAACATTCTCGGGATTTGTCGAGAAGCCGACGCCCTATTTGAATTCTTTCAACGGGAGGAACCGATAATAATGCTTCGGATTCCGCTAGAATGGCTTGATGTAAATTGCGGCGAAAATGGTCCCTCTCCAATTGCTGGTGAAGGGAATTTTCCGCATTTTTCAAGAATAAAAGACGGGGATGGGATGGTAAGGCTTTGATTTTCTGATCGATTTCTCCTTTTGCTGGTGGCCTATAATCGGTTTGAGCCGAAATAAAAGAAAAGGGAATGAAAACGAATATCCAAAGTAGTTTATGCATGATTATTGGGTTTTCTGTATTATAATCAAAATATAGGGAATATCCTTTCTAACAAGGTTAAACAGGCTCAATCCTGTACAAGATACTTTGCTTGACTTACTAAAATTTGGTCTTTGAGGCGGTTGCCCATTATCGTATTCCGCGGAAATTGAAGGTCTTGACATGCATAGCTTTCAATGCCGTAACCTCCGTTATAATGGATTATATTTTCTTCAAGATATACACCTTCCGATCCTTTCCAAAGAAATTCGGCCATCACACCACTCCGATCATTTCCTTCGATAAGGCAGTTTTGGACTCGAATGTTTTTGGATTCGCTTATCAAAATACCGTAGCAGGCATTTCGGACAATTTCAGACCGATCGACGGTCACGTTATTACAGGCGGTCAATGCCAGTCCACTCCCAAAGGGCGAGGTGGATAGGCGCGTGCCCTGTATGGATACGTCGGAGCAGTGGGTGAGGAGTAGATTATGCTGAATTTTTGGCCCGGGGACCATTTTGGAACCATTTTCATCAAAATCGCAGGAGATGATCTTGATGCCCTCGAAGCCGTTCAGAAATACGCCATTATAGGTGGCGTTACGAACGGTTACACGTTCTAAATGTAGCTTCTTCATGGCTCCCGGACGATTGGTTTGAAATAAGATACCGCCCCGGTTACCACGATTACGGAACGAACGAACACTATTGGGATCGGAGTGGACGGTCGTTTCCAACCCTGCTTCGATGACAAGGTCGCGGATAATGACATCCTCCATATGCGGGTCTTCGTTAATCAGGGCGTCTCTCATGCCCGATTTAGGATCCAGGAATAAGATGGTCTGGTTCCCTTCGCCCGTTAATCGTGTGCCCGAAGGAATTACCAGGCTGGCCGGTAATAGATGTACTCCCTTGGATGCGATCACCCATTTTTTTTGACCCGCTGCTTTGAGGATTGCTTCCTGGAGTGATTCGCCCGGTGAGACGATTACCGCATCTTTGGGAAGCGAATGAGTCGCTCCGTCTAAGGCTCCTGCAAGTCCTTGTATCGGTGTTATAGCTTTGGGCGTAGATTTGGAGACGGTTGTTTGACCTGGTTTACGGGTAGCTGCCAGCACACTAACCGACGCCTGAAGGCGAGTAGAGTCTAATTTCTTGGTTGATTCCGGCAATGAGATGCCTTGCGAGGCATAATGTCTGACCACGAATTCATAGTCGTCCCTCACCCGCATCGCTCTGTAGGAAATCGGCCCATAGCTAGGCGTTTCCCTACCATTCAAAAAACCTGCAGTATATTCAAAACCTAAAGCTAATCGATTTTGACCTACGGAAAATAGATCTACACCTTGGGTGTATGCCACATGGGCTGCATTGGCGAATTCGCCCAAGCCTAGTTGTACATGGGCTTGGTCTCGTTTTGTTTCCTGGCATTGGCCGTTAGGAAAAATGTATTTAAAAACACTTCCGTTGACAGGACCGTATAAAAACCGGTCAACGGCATGTTGAAAAATTTCGTGATTGTCGGTAAAAATCCCGATTGCCATCAAGGCATGGATAATGGAACCATCCCAGTTACCATTGGCTTCCGGGAAATAGTATCGTAGCAAGGGATAATACACAGTCATCAGCATGCTACTGAATTGCTCGGTATGGGTATCGTTCCATCCCGAATAGGTATAGCGTAGGATTTCGGCTGCGTTGCAAAGTTTATGGGCTGTCCAAGCAGCAAGTAATTTCGCATCGTTATAATCGAAGTCCTGGAGGGTCGTCGACCACCCCATTAACAAGTCGGTTGCTTTTTGGGCATACTGGGCGTCCCCGGTTAGGTAATAGTAAAGTGCCCATTGGTATGTTTTTTCGGAACTCCGCGATAAGGCATCGGCTCCTATATTTGGACGACCGTATGGACCTCGTTTTACATGCGCATGGGGAGTTGTGTCGCCTGGCGTTAGGATATGTTTTTTGAGGTTTTCGAAGGCTTGAAGCCAGGGTTGTTTCCCTTCTTGAACCATTTGGCGCATGTATTCCAAATCTTCTATCGACTGGTTGATGCCCGGATGTTTAAAGGATTGGCTATGAGCTATACTCCCGCAGAGCAAAATCAGAAATACACTCCACAAATAAGTTTTGAAAGATTGCATGAAGTAGGAATTTAAGGGTCGAACCGAGCGGAGATAGTAATGAAAATAACAGGAAGCGCTCGTTGACTTGAGCACTTCCTGAAAATTCGACCTTATCGATAATGGATATCGATTTTTGGGAACTAAAGGGCGTATCGTTTCATACTGATCACCGCACTTTTGTTATTGTTGTTAACCGAGTTGATATAGATATAGGCTCGGTATTTGCCATCAGCAGTTTCCACCCAGGCACCGGATTCCGCTCTTAAATTGAGGGCGTAATTGGGTGCTTGGGAAACATCGAGTTTTTCAAAGTCGAGGTCATCGACATAAATACCGAATTGCAAGTCGGCTAGATGACGGTCTCTAACGTTCCACTCTTTACGGATTTTGGTATTATTAGAAGCTCCGGATGGGATGACAGCACCCCTGAGGTATTCCGCATTGGTGGTAGGAGATACCATGGAGTGGTTGAACATGATATTGGGAACATTACGATACAAGTAGATGAGGTCTACCTTTTGTGGATTCGCCGCTGCTTGTTCCGGGGTTAATACAGCCATATCGGCGATAGAAATATAGCAAGCGCTGCTATCGACGACTGTAAGTAACCTTTTCATATCCATTTTAGCAATCTCGTAGGGTCCCATGGAATAGGACACCTTCTCTCCGGTACTTGCTTCGGCTGAAAAAGTGAATGTCACCGACTTACCTTTTGCTTCTTCGGGAATGATGTAGAAATAGCGTAAAGTAGCAGCTGCGGTATCGGCTGTAAAATTAACCGTTGTCCTTCCGCCTTCTGTTGCCGACGGCATCCCTACTTCTATGCCTACGTCGATACCGCTCGAGTTGGTATGATAGGAACGATGATCCATGTAAGTGCCCGGTGCACCGGGAATAGACGCTTCGACAGTAGCGCGGGTGATTTTCCCTTTCCCATACCCCAAAGCCATGGCATAGGCAAATTCGATATCAAGACCTGCAACATTGGGACCCAACGATCTTTTAATAACGTCGTTCTGAAGTTCCGTTTTGGCTGCGGGTATCGCATACTCTTTTTCATCGCAAGCGGTGAATAGGAAGAGTAACGCCCATACCCCAATGCAGGATAAAAGTCCGTTATATTTTATATTTCGATTCATAATCAATTGTTTAATAACTCATTAAACGTTTAGGGTTGCTGAACTGTAATCCGGACGGTATAGGGTTTACGAACCTTTCTGTTTCCCGAAATGACGCTGTAAACCCGGGGGTTGGCCAAATCGGAAAAATCGGTGAATCCGGTAATTTTTGGATCCAATTTAGCGTCGGTTACCAGTGTGAACTGTGGGTATAGGTTTTTCAGGTCGGTACCATAGAAAACTTCTACGTCAATGGTTTGTGCCACCGTGTCGATCACAGGGTTTTTGGTTCTAACCGTTTGAAAATCCGATCCCAATAGTTCGAAGTTACTCACATAACATTCAGCTCTGTCTGTAATGAGTAGGCCGTCTTCATCCACCGGAAAGTTTTCTTTGCAACTATTTCCAATAAGGACGAAAATGAGCAGGGGAATAAAGATTTTTATTTTTCTGAAACGCATTTTTTGTCTCATTTTAAGTTCTTCAGTTAGGTCAAATTATAGCCACGGAGTGTTTTGAGTAAGATTGGGGTTCCGATCTCTCTCGCTTGGCGGGATACGGAAGATGTAGCATTGCTCATACACTCTTTCCGAAGAATTTTGGAAATAACGTTGTTGGTTGGCACCATGGGTATCTCTTCTCCAAACACCGTCGCCATAGGGTGGATTCCAGACACGTTCAATGGCTCTCCAACGACGAAGATCAAATCCGCGATGACCTTCACCCAATAATTCGATGATCCGCTCTTGTTCGATGGCATCAAAAAATGCTTCTTTGCTCGCTGTTTTATCAGCTTTCAAAGGAGGTAATGCACCTCTATGGCGAATTTTGTTAACCAAGTCGATGGCATAGGCGGTTGGTCCTTCCACTTCATTGCTTGCTTCGGCATACATTAAGTAGACGTCAGCTAGACGCATAACGGGGAAGGCATAATCGCCGTCGCTCCGGCCTTGTCCTGCGTAATTTCTCAAGAATTTGCGGTAAACATATCCGGAGTTGCAACCATCTGTATTGTAAGAAATGTAGTTAACCCCGTCGATGTTTACTTGACCTGCCCAGGTTTTATAAATAAAAGGAACCCAGCCTGTCGATTGAAGTGAAGTCATACCGACACTCATTTCGTAATCCCACATGATGGATGCTTTCATGCGGTAATCACGACCTTCGTAGCTTTGAGGATTGATGGCTGAATTAGGAGCGGTACGCGCACCGGCAACGGTGGGTGCCATAGGAACCAAAGGCTCAGCAAAATCTCCGGTGGAGACTAACTGATAGCGATCCGCGATCTCGTAGCGTGGGTGTGTCCAACACTGGGAACCTTCGTGGGAACGTCCCGCTACGTCCCGCATCAATTCTTCTCCTTGGCCTGTACCCGTACCTCCGTGTGTAAAGACCATGATCATCTCTGGATCACCATTAGCGACCGGCGTAAAGAGGTAGTAATAATTGGGAAGTTTTTCCGCTTTTCCGAGTTCGTCAATCTCCCCGGGTTCACCATTCCGGAACAGGGTCAAACCAAAATCGTCAATCACCTTTTTGAAATCTTCTGCAGCGGCCGCAAAGGAAGCATTTGCTTCGGAAGCGCTGGGGGTAAAGGTAGTTAACTCAGGCCATCCGTTTTTATTCCAGGAAGCCCAGTAAAGGTGCATTTTTCCTCTAAATGCCAAGGCTGCGGGTTTGCCCGCCCGTCCTAAAGCAGCACCTTTGACCGGTAGTTTTTCATAAGCATAGGTGAAGTCAGCTAGAATAGAGTCCTTTACCTGTGCAATGGGCGTTCTGGTGATATTAGCTACTTCGGAGTTATCATAAACGATATGTCCAATATAGGGTACATCTCCCCACATCGAAATGAGTCGGAAGTAAATCATTCCGCGTAGTAAACGTGCTTCGCCGATGATGGCTTCAAGGTTTTCTACGGAAGTAGGGCTGGCGGTAGCAAGCATGGCCGTTACGTTATCGATCACGTAGTTAGCCCGGTTGACCCCACCATATAAGTAGCGATACATTTTATCAAAGGCGGCGCCATAACCTGAGGGGTTAAAGTTGGCCCCTTGATAAGCATCTCCTCTTTGTAGGTTACCACTGGTTGCGCTCGTACCACGGGTACGGACATATTCTCCATGACCATCCAGGTAATAGTCTCGGTCGAATAAAGGGCGGATGTCAGAATAGGCACCCATTAGTGCGGTCGTAGCGTCCGCTTCTGTTTTCCAGAAGGCTGCTGCGCCGAGTTCGGTAGTGGGTTGCTGGTCAAGTAGATCGTCAACACAGGAAGTGAATAGAACACTTGTACCGAATAGAACCGTCGCCGAAAGAAATATTTTAAAAATCTTTTTGTTCATCATCTTCATTGATTAAATACCTATGTTGATACCCACAGAATAGGATTTGTTGATAGGATACATATCACTTTTGTGTCCTTCTTTTTCGGGATCAAGACCACGGAACTTAGTAATTGTAAATATGTTTTCCGTAGAGCCGAAGATCCGTACATGTGATAAGCCCACTTTATTTAAGATGTGTTTCGGGACTGTATAACCCAGCTGTACGTTCTTGAAACGGAGGTAGTTCATATTGTCTAACCAGAACCTGGTTTCGGTACGGTTGTTGCTACCTGCTAACCGTGGCCAACTTCCGTCACGATTTTCGTGGCTCCATGGGTTTTCCCAATGTCCCCAGGTCGATGCATAGCGTTGTGCACCAAAGTTGACGTTGTTGTAGTTGTTGAGCCAATAGTCCCGACGTCCTGCTGCACCTTGAAGCAATAGGTTGAGATCGAACCCTTTCCATGCCACACTCGCATTAAAAGCATAGTTAGTTGTCGGGCGATCACGCTGATACTTAGGATAAGCGACCAGGTCATTACCGTCGATTCTACCGTCTCCGTTAATGTCTTTCCTCAAGATATCGCCTGGAGATGCACCTTGGGGGGTGGCGTTGTAAACATCTTCCCAAGTTTGGGCAATGCCGATGTCTTCATAGGTATACAGAAAATGGTAGGGCATGTCTAAGAACACCCATCCTCTACCCAAAAACTCGTTCCATTTCTCCAGTCTGGTAGCGTTTTTAGCGAAGTTGGCATTCACGGAGTATTCTACTTGACCTACCCGATCACGCCAGTTCAAATTAAGTTCGATACCTCTGTTCCGAAGGTTACCAATGTTCCGACGCGGCGCGTTATAAGCTCCTGTAAGGTGTATAGACATCTCCGAAGGGCGATTCATACCCGTTGTCAAGCGGTCGTAGTAGTCGATCTCGGCATTTAAGCGGTTACGGAAAAAGCCCAAGTCAAGACCTAGGTTGAATACGGAGGTAGTTTCCCAGGAGAGACTGCGGTTAACCATTTTCCGGTTAACGAATCCTTTGACGATATTACCTCCGATCATATAGTTGGCTGTACCTAGGGTTTCCTTTTGTTCGTAACGCCCCACGCCACTATTGTTCCCTAATCCGCCATAGGACACCCGAAGTTTACCATTGCTTAGGAATCCACTGGTGATAGGACTGATGAAGTCCTCTTCTGTAAATCGCCACCCAACAGCAGCAGAGGGGAAGAAACCGAATTGATTTCCAGGTAAGAATTTCGAAGAACCGTCGTACCGGAAGTTGAATTCGAATAAGTATTTATCAAAGGCAGCGTAATTCAAACGTCCGATATAAGAGCGAAGTCCCTCCGTACTGGAAGATCCCCCTGTCGATTGAATGTCGGTGAGGGCTGCATTAATTTCATGCAACGACGGGTGTAAACGGTCGTTACGAGAGCTATTTTGTGAACGGTCATACCAGAATTCTTCACTATAAACGAACATAGCTCCGATTTCATGATTCTTTGCGATGGTCGTATTATAGTTGAGGCGCCCGGTCAACATCGTTTTGTAACCAGTATTGGTGTAGTTAGCTACCCCAGCATTTTCTCCGACATAAACCCTGCTACCGAACGTCTCGGTTTGGAAGTTATATGCCCGGTTAGGCATGTTTGCCTGCCAACGGAACTGGTTGAAGTAGTTTAAAGAATAATCAATGCGAGCGGTCAAACCTTTGATCGGCGTCCAGTCCCAGTAGATATTGCTATTTGCCTCCTGACGGTTACTCCGGTTTAGGTTGTTGATGTAAAGGGTATAAGGGTTGTAAGCCTGAGGGTCTTCACTGTAAGCCATCACACCCCCGAAATAACCAGTAACCGGGTCGTAGGGAAGGATCCCTGCAATGGCGTACTGCATATCAAAGCCGGCCGTGTTCGAGGGGTTGTCATCGGTAAAACCGTCTTCCAAAGCGTAGACGTGTTTAGACCAGTTACCCTGGAATTTCACCCCTACGTTCATGGTTTTGTTGATTTTGTAATCGTAGTTGAAACGAGCATTGTAACGGCTAAAGTCGTTGTTAATTTGAAGCCCTTTTTCATCCATGACACCCACGGAGATAAAGAAATTCGACTTATCGTTACCTCCTGAAGCCGAAAGGTTATGGGTTTGTACCGAACCATTTCTTACAATGATATCCCACCAGTCGGTATTGGGGTACCGCACAGGATCGATCATACCCAGTGCCATCCATTGGTCGATGGTACCATCTCTAAAAAGAAGGTTAGAGCGGAGAGTGTTGACCAATGCTGCTCTTTGATGCAAGGTTAAAGCCCTAGGGTAGTCGGGCATATAGCCGTAGACATTGGTAGGTTTTTGGACAGCATACGATCCCGTATAGTTGATACTAGCCCGGTCTTGTCCTTTTCCTGATTTGGTGGTAATCAGAATTACCCCATTGGCGGCTCTTGAACCGTAAACGGAAGCCGAAGTCGCGTCTTTTAGTACCGAAATACTTTCGATGTCGTGCATGTTGATACGGTTGATGTCCACATCAGGCATGCCGTCCACTACGATCAAGGGGCTTGCGTTATTGACGGTACCAAGTCCCCGGATGATCAGCGACGCACCATTGCTACCGGCCATACCGGTATTTTGGGTAACGGCCATTCCTGGCACCAAGCCCGACAAACTAGAGGATACGTTTGCCAAGGAACGGCTGGCGATTTTTTCATCGAAGGTCACCGCAGCCACAGATCCGGTGAGGTTAACTTTCTTCTGCGTACCATATCCAACCACCACTATTTCCTCTAGCGAACGATCTTCGGTAATCATGGTTACCGAGAGGTTCTCTTGATTACCTACTGTGATTTCCTGCGTGGAAAAGCCGATGAAGCTGAAGGTTAGAACCGATTCCGGTCCAGCAACGGTAATGGTAAACCGTCCATCCGTATCTGTGGTCGTACCATTCGTTGTACCTTTTTCCAGAATACTAACCCCAGGAAGAGCTTCCCCATTGTCATCCACAACCGTACCTCTCACGGTTTGAGCAATGGTTGATTGGATGGTTGTGAGGGCATTTTCAAGCCGAACCAAATGTTGGTTTCTCCTGCTATCTTCTACGGGGCGTAGATCTAGCAAGGGAGCCATAGAAGAAGCTTGACTCAATTCTTCTTCCACCGAACGTACGGGTTTATCAATTACGTAAATGGTTTCGTTGACGCGACGGAAACTTAGTCCGGTCTCATTTGATATGTAGCGTAATAGTTCTCCCAGGCTAGCATTCGAAAAATTCTTCTTGATTTTCTTATTAGCCACCAACCTCTTATCGTATTGAAAGTTGATTTCTGTCTTAGCCACGATTCGGCTGAATGCTTCTTCCAGAGAAACGTTATTGAGGTTTACCGAAATGTAAATTTTCTCAATACTCATTTCCTGAGACCAAGGGGTCAGGGAATGAGCCGGCGTAACTGAATTGAGGAGTATGGCCATTAAACATAAGCCCACCCCCACAATTCGAAGCTTTGATAAAGGTTTATATCTCATAAGCATCTATAAATTGTAGGTTAAAATTGGATGATTGGTTATTCAAAAATTCGTAAGGTATCCTTGTGTATTTCATAGTTAAAACGATTGGGATATTTATATGAATCGAGTACATAGCTTAGCGGTTTGTTTTTAAACTTACCCGTAAGTAATAATCCATCATCGGGCTTGAGTTGGGGGTCGACGATCACTTTGACCCCGTACCATTTTTCTATTTTTTGCACGACACTTTTGAAATCGTCTCGTTCGAAATAGAGCACGCCTTCAATCCAGGCGAGCTTTTTGGATTTATCAAATTCACTTACAAAAAACACATCGTTATTGTGGGCGAAAGTCGCCATCTGGTCGGGGATGAGCGACAGTTTCGCATTCTGTTTGGCTGCTTCGTGGGCATACACATTCACACTTCCGGTGACGACAGCCACCTGCACATCGCCCTGTTCCGGATAAGCGGTAATGCCGAAACTGGTTCCTACTACTTCGGTGATTACCTTCCCAGTTGTGATTACAAAGGGTACTTGAGGATTAGGGGCCACATCGAAAAATGCCTCGCCGGTCAGTGTAACACTACGCGTATCTGCTTGGAAATGCTCGGGATAGGCTAAGGTTGACCCTGAGTTCAACAAAACTTTTGTGCCGTCTTTAAGGACGATCGTAAGGCGTTGTCCGGGGGCGGCCGTTCTGACGACCCAGCCTTTTTCATCTACACCGTGATAGTTAAAATAGTAGATCCCGCCCGCCAATAGTAATAAGAAAATGGAAGCCGCTGCCAACCAGGGAAACCTCTTGGGTGTTTCCCTGGACTCGGTTTCCTCTTCGTGTGGTGGGATTATGTCCGATTGCGTAAATGCTTTGCGAAGTTTAGCCCATTCAACATCGACGACCGATTGTTCCACTTCTGGCTCTTCGAAATTTAGAGACTCGAGGATTTGGATAGCCCTGCTTATTTCTTCCTTCTGCTCGGGGTGGTCGTTCACCCACCGCACCCAGAACTCGTTGAGCACAGGATCCCCTGTCTTGACCCATCTTACAAAAAAATCGTCAAGCAGAAAATCGGTAGCTTTATAGGTCGAATAGTCCTGGTTTTCCAAAGTTCAAACTATTAAGTCTCTACTTGGATAAAGCTAATCTTGAACCGGAGTGACCCTCGATGAGTAAAAGAAATTTTAGGAAAAATTATAATATGAAGATTTTCAGGAGATTATAGCTCCATTTTTTAGTAAAATTTCAGGGCTATATAGTGCATAACAAGGAAAACAATAGCGACAACAATATGCTTAGATCCACCGATCGATCCGCTAATTGTCTTTGCATGGCGTCTAGTCCCTTATAAATGAGTTTATAGCTTGCCCGGACCGTAATGCCCATGATATTTGCTATTTCATTAAAATCTTGGTCGTCGTAGAATCGCAGGTATATAGCCTCTTTTTGCCTCGGAGGAAGGTTCTCAAAGGCCTTTCTCACCAGTTCCATCCGGCCTATCTCCGTTTGTTTGGCAATCAGCTTCGATTCTGCCGATAACTCAACCTGAAAATCATGAGTGGTAAGGGAAAGGGAGGTGTCTTGCGAGTCTGAATTTTTATGCAATAACCGTCGTAAGGAGGCTAACAAATAATTTTTTACGGAAGTAGTGGGTCCTAGAAATGATCTCCGTTCCCATATTTGTAAAAACAGAGATTGGATACAATCTTTTACTTCGTCTTCTGTACGCGAAAATTTAATACCATAGCGGAATAATACCGGATAATAAAGCTGAAATACCCGTTCGTAAGCCCGAATATTGCCCGATCTAAGTGATTCCCAAAGTAAATCATGTCCAGCCGTCGCCGATTGGAAAGCAACAGTTGTTTTTTCCGGATTATTCATAACAACTGGTAAATAAGTTTGTAGTATGAAATCGTTAATTCAGTCTGAAAGATTGTCCAAATAGGATATGGATCAATCCGACGTTAGATCGATAGGATGCTCATAAACCCTCTGTGAAATGGAGCTTGTCCCATTAGTTTTATTTGCGACTCAATTATCTTATCATCAATAACACATTGGAAAACACGGGCTTCACCAATATATCGCTTTAAAAAGTAGTCATCACTAAATGACCCAAGTGCAAACAGTTTAATTAGGCTGGTTCTCAGCGAGCGCAAATTGTAAATTGTCATTTATTGAAATTAATATTCACAAAACCCAGACTCCTCTAATTATCCGGTACTATCATTGACGAAGATTTTTTTAATAACCCCTAACCCGGACAAAAGCGGGCGAAGTTTTTCTTATCCTATTATCTGTGCAAATATTTCTATTTCTTCTTCCTTGTTGTCAACATTCCCGTTTATTACAAAATCCGGATTCATTGTTGACGCATTCCCGAACCTTAGCTGTGACCGATTGTTAGAAGAACAAACCTATTTCTGAGGAGCACTGTTGTATTCCATAAGTATATGGGAGGTTGGTGCTGAGGTGAAGCCTCTTTTCGAAAAAGCACTAGCGATATTTCGGGAGTTGGGCGAAAAAACGTGGGAAGGAATGGATTATAACCAATTTGCACCCCTGGAATTGGACTAAGTACGATACGCTTCGGCAATGGATTTTCTACTTCGCGCAACCCTCCCTAACCTGGGTGTCATGCACATGAATATCGAGCTGCACACTGAAATTGACGAACAACTGTCTGTTATAATTGAACATCAACTTTACCATGTATGGCTTGAGCTGATTCATAATGTCATCAAACATGCAAAGGCGAGTCGCCTTATAATCCATTTTATGAAATATGACAATCATGTGAAACGCGCGATGGCAGATAACTAGATTGGTTTCCCCGGCGATGACCACGCGCTTAAAAAAAGAGGCTTCGGTTAAAATAGTCGTTCCCTTTGAAAATTATGCCGCATAGTGAAGCAGATTGTTAATGGAAAAACAAATAAGCGAGGAAAATGGCAGTAATCACCCCGATTAAATCGGCGAGTAGTCCGGCTACGATTGCATAGCGCGTATTTTTAATTCCAACCGAACCGAAATACAAGGCAACGATGTAGAAGGTGGTATCAGCCGATCCTTGGAAGATACAGGAAAGCCGACCGACGAAGGAATCCGGACCGTGTGTGGTCATCGCCTCAATCATCAGTGCTCTCGATCCACTGCCACTCAGGGGTCGCATAAGGGCTACGGGTAGGGCATCGGTGAACTCAGTATTTATACCGGTCATACCAATCAAAAAACGCAAAGCTTCGACGAAGTAGTCCATTGCCCCGCAGGCTCGGAACGCTGCTATAGCAACCAATAATCCGACTAGATACGGGATGATGGTTACCGCTGTGGTGAATCCTCCTTTAGCGCCTTCGATAAATTCGTTGAAGACATTGACTTTTTTATACATTCCCCACAGGAGGAAGCCGGCCACGATGGATAAGATCAGGGCGTTACCTGAAATGACAGAAATGGCTTCAATCTGGTCTTTAGGTAAACTACTGAGGTACCAGAGAAAAATCCCTATTACCAGTGTGGCTCCCCCGACACCCACTAAAAAAGTACGATTCCATAAATTGATCTTTTGCCAAGCCGCCGTAATGATCATGCTGACGACGGTCGTTACATAGGTCCCCACTACACAGGGAATGAATATATCAGAAGGGTTGGTAGCACCCAGAATGGCTCTTTGAGCGATGATGGTCAGCGGGATTATGCATAACCCCGAGGTATGCAACACCAGAAACATGATTTGGGCGTTGGAGGCCGTATCCTTGGAGGGATTTAGGGTCTGGAGACTCTGCATCGCTTTTAGCCCGAAGGGCGTTGCGGCATTGTCCAATCCCAGCATATTGGCCGAGAAGTTCATAATCATTTGCCCATTTGCAGGATGATCCTTGGGTACTTCTGGGAAAAGTTTGTTGAAAAACGGTCCGATTAATTTGGCTAATGCACCGATGATGCCCGCTTTTTCTCCCACGTTTAAGATACCCAGAAAGAATGCCATAATGCCCGTCAATGGTAAGGCAATATCCATTACCGCAGTTTTGGACATGGCTAACATGGCGTCTACGATTGCCCGAAAAGCTTGGGTATCTCCATTAACTAAAACTTGAAAAAGTGCGATAAAAAACGCAATACCAAAAAAAGCGACGAAAACGTAGTTTAAGGCCATGTATCTGGATTAAATCGCCTAAATCTAATAAAATCCAAACATTTTTAAACTCAACTCCCCTGATTTTAGATGATAATGGGTGGTTTCGGTCTAGGATATTGTACCTTTGAACTTAATTTTCTGGATATGGGCAGAATACTTGCAATTGATTATGGAACCAAAAGAACCGGCCTCGCCGTCACGGATCCTGAACAGATTATAGCTACAGCACTCGAGACCGTTCCTTCGCATACCTTGTTTTCTTTTTTAAAAGACTATTTGTCGAAGGAACAAGTAGAAGCATTCGTCATTGGGATGCCAAAAGGGTTGGACAATCAAGATACAAATAGCACATCGGCAGTAAGAGGTATTGTGAAGCGACTACAAAAGGAATTTCCCGAAATTCCCGTATATGAACACGATGAACGATTCACGTCGGTAATGGCCTTACAAACCATGGTCATGGGCGGAACCAAAAAAAAAGACCGAAGAGAGAAAGGGAACCTAGACAAGGTAAGTGCCACCATTATCCTACAGTCGTTTATGGAAAGTCGTTCCTAGTCAAAACAGGCCGTAAATGGCAATGCCAATCATGACGAGGCAAAGAATAACCTTTAACACGATGCCCGTCAGAAATCCCAAGAAAGACCCTACCGCAGCCCGCAACGCAATTTGCCAAGGGGCTCTTCCAATTAGTTCACCGACAAAAGCTCCTAGGAACGCACCGAGGAACAAGCCGATTCCCGGAAATAATACCAAGCCAAGGAGCATTCCCACGACCGTACCAATGGATCCAAAGCGGCTACCTCCAAATTTTTTGGTTCCGATAATCGGGATATAATAGTCTAAAACGGAAATGACGAGGGTGATAAAACCGAGGGTTCCCAGTACGGATATACTGAATTGGGCAAAGCCACTCCACTGAAGAAGGAGGAGTCCGATGAAACTAAGTGGAGGGCCTGGAATCGGTAGGAAAGCACCGGCAAGCCCAGCTGTTAAGGCTACGAAACCGAGGATCAATAATAATATTTCCATATTCCGAATAGCGGTTATTAAGGGCAAGTTCGAAAAATATAAACAGGCATCCTATATTTGTATGATAAGCGGAGGAACGGGGGGTGAACCCCCTTAAATTTAGGTTTAATATCAACGTATTTACAATTTAATAGAATCGTTCATGTCCAAAGTACTTATTATCGGAGCCGGAGGAGTCGGGAGCGTGGTCGCTCATAAGTGTGCGATGAATTCGGAGGTTTTTACTGAAATTATGTTGGCAAGCAGAACCGTTTCCAAGTGTGATAAAATCGCTGCCGAAATAAAGGAAATGCATGGCGTTTCGATACAAACTGCACAAGTAGATGCGGATATTGTCGCGGAAACCGTGATGCTAATTAAACGTTTTCAACCCGCTTTATTAATCAATGTCGCACTTCCCTATCAAGACCTAGCTCTGATGGAAGCCTGTCTGGAAACGGGAGTTCATTACCTGGATACGGCAAATTATGAACCTCGGGATGTGGCTAAATTCGAATATAGCTGGCAATGGGCTTATAAGGAAAGGTTTGAATCTGCTGGCTTGATGGCTTTGTTGGGCTGCGGTTTCGACCCCGGAGTGACCCAGGTATTTACAGCCTATGCGAACAAGCATCATTTTGACGAAATGCATTACCTCGATATCATCGACTGTAATGCCGGGGATCATGGGAAGGCCTTCGCTACTAATTTCAATCCTGAAATCAATATTAGGGAAATTACCCAGCCCGGTCGTTATTGGGAAAATGGAGAATGGGTTGAAATTCCACCCATGTCTGTGCACAAACCTATTGAATATCCTGGTATAGGACCCAGGGAGAGTTATTTGTTGTATCACGAAGAACTTGAATCGCTGGTTAAAAATTTCCCAACCCTAAAGCGTGCCCGGTTTTGGATGACGTTTGGTGAGCAATACATCACCCATTTGAATGTGCTGCAAAATGTAGGGATGACCAGCATTGAGCCTATCAATTTCAAGGGTATGGATATCGTACCGCTCGAATTTTTAAAGGCGGTATTGCCTGCACCGGATAGTTTGGGTGAAAATTATCAGGGTCAGACCTCAATTGGGGTTCAGATTAAAGGGATCAAAGACGGTAAGGACCGAACTTACTATGTATGGAATAATTGCGATCACGCAGAAACCTACAAAGAAGTCCGTGGCCAAGCGGTCAGCTATACCACTGGCGTGCCTGCCATGATCGGTGCCATGTTAATGCTCACCCATCCGGAATGGATGAAACCAGGGGTTTGGAACTGCGAAGAGTTAAATCCAGATCCGTTTATGGAGTTGTTGAATAAACACGGTCTCCCCTGGAATGAGAAAATAGACATTCCACTCCCGCACGAATACCCTTCGTGAGGGATTAAAGTATATAAGGTCGGATCACCCGGGCATGATGTTTTTTCAACTCTACAAATAACCGGTTGAGCATTTCATCATCCCGGTAGGTTCCGATGATCGTCCCTCCTGAACCGGCAAATTTCGCTGAGGCTCCTATACTCCGTGCCGTTTCGATCAAGTCTAAGTTGCTTTGAGTAATGTCGTAAATCGATCTTCTTAGGTCGAAATTTCGGTTCATGAGTTCATGGAGGTCATCGGGCCGCCCTTCGAGCAGAGCTTCACGTGCTTGTTCCGCTAGGGATGCGATTTCGGCCATGGTTTCGACAATCTTCTTTTCTCCCCGATCAAAACGAGCTTTTACATCACTGTGAACTTTACCCGATACTTTGCTCAGGTTCGTATTATAGGCAACGTACAGTTTCGGAAGTAATCGGGGGTCCAGCCTTTCATAATTTCCATACCCCTGTGTTTCCAACAGTCCACGGTCAAAATCCATATACACGCAGCCCTCGTAATTTTGGATAACACGGTCCTGCAAACCCGCGGCAATACCGAGCTCTTCCGTCTCAGCTACCATAACCAGTCTGGGAAGTTGCTCTAAGGGAATTTCAATATCATAGAAACGCATCAACGCTCGCATCAATGCGACTAAAATAGCGCTGGAACCTGACATCCCCACTTGTCGCGGGATGGAAGAACGATAGCGTACCGTGAAATTACGGTTGGGTAGGCGGATACCGTTAGCTTCGCAGTAGTCTGAAAACTTCTTTATTCCCGCTTTAATAAGGGGGATGCCACCATTGTAACCCAACATCATTACTGAGTCACGAAGGTGGAAGATGCTTTTAAAGGTATTGCCGTCCTGTGATTGAGCTTCAATCACCAGTTCGGGGGACTCGTATAAGGAAATGGAAGCCCCAAAATTTCGTACGGAAATTGCAATGGTCTTCCCAAAAAAGCCATCGGATGGATTGCCTATTAGCCCCGCTCGGGCATAGGCTCTAGTTTCAATAATCAAAGCCAGTATATGTTTTTAAGCAAAAATAGGAAATTCTGACTCTTCATTTCTTCCTTTTTAAAGAAACGGAGCCAAAATTTCCTGAATTTGTTCGGAATATCGAACTATTACGATTTAACGGTACTTAACGACAGCGTTCTCAACAGGAGGAAGTGTTTGTAGATAGGCAAAAATGGCTGCTAGGTCGTCTGTTTTCATTTGGGAATACATAACCCATGGCATGATGGTCTGGAATTCGTCAGGCCCTACCGTGGGAACGACATAGCCACTATCCGCATACATTTTAAAGCGATTTATAAAATCACTCTCCGTCCAGGTCCCTAACCCGGTTTCCTGGTGAGGTGTCAAATTAGCGGTAGTAACAAAATGGTTGTTACCAAGACCCATTTCCCATCCACCGGCAAATTCCATCCCCGGTATTTTATTGCCCTTGCTATCGGAGGGCGTATGACATTCGGCGCAACCGGCTATATAGGCCAGGTATCTTCCATATTCCACCTTATTAGTAGGGGAGGGTTTTTTTATGGGTTTGGCGTTTTCAGGAATGGTATTCAATATAAAATTAAAAGGGAAATTTGGTTTCGACTCGGGGACTTCGTTTTCAATAGGGGGGAGGCTCCGAAGATAGGCGATGACGTCTTTGACGTCCTCAGGGTCCATCATGGCGTAATGCTTATAAGGCATGACAGGAAATAGCGCTTTATTGTCTTTGGTTACCCCGGTAGTGATAGCCCTGTATATCTCACCGTCAGTCCAATCCGCTAAATTGGCAGGGGTAATATTCTTCGAATAGAACACCCCCGGAAACCCAAATTCTTCCGAAAAACGTTCGCCCCCTTGTCCTAAGGTGCCCGGTGCTAATGGCCCAGAGAATTTAGAAAAATCCCTTTGGCTGTGACAATCCATACAGACGACTACATGATTGGCAAGGTATTCTCCGTGGGCAATACGCTCCGGAGTTGCTTCCACCTTCAAATCGGGAGCGGGATCAACATTTGGAAGAACAATAGTTACATACGCAGCTGCCGCGGATACGACGATAAAAAGGATCAGGATGAGCCAACCTGCAACCTTTAGCAAGATTTTCATAGAAAGTATTTGGTTTAGGGTTAATTAATTTTTCTAAGGTTCTTCACTACCTAGAGGAATGGCGGTAAAGTTATACAGTAGCTGGGAAAATGGCAATTGTAAAAGCGTCAATTTCAAAGAAATAAAGCATATTTTTTACGAAATACTTTATTCAATACTCCAAATATGAAGTATTTGTAAATGAGTCAAATACTCGTCAACGGAAATTTAAAAACTTCGGGGTGGATGTCAATTCTCCGGAAACGCGAATATGGAAGGGTCGATGTCCAAATTATATCTAACGGATGTAATATTCGTAACGATAGTACCCGGGATTCCTGTGCCTTCAATTTGGATGCTGTAAGGTGTCACAATGCCATCGACTTTTCGGTAATCGGAGGGGTAAATATTACTTTCCACAACATCCCCGTTTTCGGTGGTCATATGGATCCAGGTTCTTAGGGTAAGAAAGGTCTTTTTGGAGATATAGTTGGTGGCCGCATTACCGTCAGCCATGGTCACTTTGAGGACGTAAACCGGCTCATCTTTGACCTGATTCTCACCGATTAGTTCGACCTGATAACCTTTAGCCTTATAATTATAGAGCCCGGTTAAATCCATTTGACCCTTTAAGTTTGCGTTTTGGCTTTCTGGAAGTTTGACGGGGTTCGCATTATCCAACATAGGGTTTATCGCCCAGCCGGTAGTACCATCAAAGGCTTGTATCATTTTCATACCCTGAACTTCTTGTTCGATACGAATGCCTTTGTTCTGCAATACGGTGGTTGTTCCTTTTACGGAAAAAGACGCCACGGAGACGGTGGCATCGATTTGGGCGCTTTTTAAATTCGCTAGATTCGTGGATCCCCCCAAAGCTTCAATGTGCTTATCGATTATATCCTCAACTTTTTGAGCATAGGTGCCGGTGATTGCAAATAGAAAAGCGAAAAGCAATACCTGTAGTTTCTTCATATTTTAATAGTTAGTTACGCAGAACCCACAGGTTCAGGGAGATGGTTGATATTTTTTTGCAAATAGCAAATATTTTTAATTACAAAAAAAGAATGACCCGGTTATTAGGATCATTCTTTTAAAAAATAATTTGATTAGCTGAGGTTATCAATTGGCTAATGCCTCGGCACCGCCAACGATCTCCAGGATTTCTTTGGTAATCGCCGCTTGACGTGTACGGTTGTATACCAAGCGAAGTTCTTTTAACATCTCTTGCGCATTTTCCGTAGCCTTGTCCATGGCTGTCATCCTTGCACCATGTTCGGACGCATTTGATTCCAACACAGCCTTGTATAATTGAATTTTCAAGGCTTTTGGAATTAGGTCCGTTAGGATCTGTTCTTCCTCGGGTTCAAAAAGGTAATTGATTCTTTCGGCTGATCCGTCGGAAGATCCTGTAGGCGCTTGTATGGGTAAAAACTGTTCAGTTCTGACAATTTGGGTCGCTACGTTTTTGAACTCGTTATAAACCAGATCGACGACGTCATAGCGCCCTTTAGCAAAGGCATCCATGATATACTCCCCGGCTTCTTTCACGTTTACAAAACTAAGTCTTGTAAAAAGATCTGAAAACTGGGTAATTGTTTGGAAACCTCTTCGCTGCATCCCTTCGCTCCCCTTTTTACCAATCGCCAAAACATCGATTTTCTTTTCCAATGCCTGCTTGGTATAATGAGTGTCGATATGACTTAGGGCGGCTTTGATAACATTGCTGTTAAAGGCTCCACAGAGTCCACGATCCGAAGTGATCACGACCAAAAGAACCCTTTCAATCGGACGCACACTGGTGTAGGGGTTTGACGACATGCTTTCCGCACCTTGCGACACGGTACCTATCATTTCGTTAAGCTTATAGGCGTAAGGCCGCATTTGGATAATACTATCCTGTGCACGTCGGAGTTTGGCAGCAGCCACCATTTTCATCGCTTTGGTGATCTGCTGAGTGGAGTTGACAGAACCGATCCGGTCACGAACTTCTTTTAAGGAAGCCATCGCTTATCGTTTTATGATGATGCAGGAGAGATCCGGAAAACGTTTACTCCGGATCTCTCCATTTTATTAAGATTTATATTTTACAGCAAGTTCTTGGGCAGCTTTGCGTAGAACTCCGGTGAGTTCATCATCGTATTTGCCTTGTTTCAAAGCTGCGAGCGTAGATGCATTTTGAGCTCTGAGTAATTCGAGGTATTCTTTTTCGAACTCACGTACTCTCTCTACGGGCACCTCGTCCAACAAACCGTTGGTAGATGCATAGATAATTGCAATTTGCTCTTCTACGGGAACAGGGTTGTACTGTCCTTGTTTCAGGACTTCCAAGTTACGACGACCACGATCGATGGCTAGTTTCGTTGCAGCATCCAAATCAGAACCGAATTTGGCAAATGCTTCCAGTTCGCGGAAAACAGCCTGGTCACCTTTTAAGGTACCCGCTACCTTTTTCATCGATTTGATCTGTGCGTTACCACCCACGCGTGATACCGAGATACCGACGTTAATCGCAGGACGAATACCTGAGTTAAATAGGTTCGACTCAAGGAAGATCTGGCCGTCGGTGATAGAGATAACGTTGGTTGGGATATAAGCCGATACGTCACCAGCTTGTGTTTCAATGATCGGTAGAGCCGTCAAGGAACCACCTCCTTTTACTTTGTCTTTAATTGAAGGAGGTAAGTCGTTCATCTCTTTGGCAATTTCATCGTCTCCTACAATCTTAGCAGCACGTTCGAGAAGGCGGCTGTGAAGGTAGAATACGTCACCAGGATAAGCTTCCCGTCCTGGAGGACGACGCAATAGAAGGGATACTTCACGATAAGCTACCGCTTGTTTTGAAAGGTCATCATAGATAACCAAAGCAGGTCTTCCTGTATCACGGAAATATTCTCCGATGGCGGCTCCAGCAAAGGGTGCGTAGAACTGCATAGGAGAGGGGTCAGAAGCACCGGCTGCTACGATCACGGTATAGTTCATCGCTCCGTAGCGGCGCAATGTTGCTTCTACTTGCTTAATGGTCGAAGCTTTTTGACCACAGGCTACGTAGATACAATATACAGGCTCGCCCCGATCGTAGAATTCTTTTTGATTGATAATGGTATCGACGGCAACAGCTGTCTTACCGGTTTGTCGGTCACCGATAATCAACTCCCGTTGCCCACGCCCGATAGGAATCATCGCGTCGATCGCTTTAATCCCAGTCTGTAAGGGTTCCGTAACGGGTTGGCGATAGATTACCCCCGGAGCTTTTCTTTCGATTGGCATCTCGTAAAGTTCTCCCTGGATAGGACCGTTTCCATCGATGGGTTCGGCAAGTGTGTTAACAACGCGGCCGATGATTCCCTCTCCAACTTTGATAGAGGCAATTTCATTGGTTCTTTTGACAGTGTCACCTTCTCTGATTTCACTGGAGTCGCCCAATAATACTGCACCCACATTGTCTTCCTCAAGGTTCAATGCCAATGCTTTTAAACCATTTTCGAACACCAAAAGCTCACCGGCCTGTACTTTCGAAAGCCCATAAATACGGGCAACTCCATCTCCGATCTGGAGTACTGTACCTATCT
>ENA-UOVV01000208-UOVV01000208.1-compost-metagenome-genome-assembly--contig:-NODE-208-length-85803-cov-10.655677_pt1 | contig 85803 bp, 64 predicted proteins | sample MGYA00238155_ERZ761577 | MGnify/ENA primary metagenome ERZ761577 (study PRJEB28898, sample SAMN06268775) | compost metagenome | isolation source: Emeryville, CA | place: USA:Emeryville, CA | collected... | reverse complement strand
CTGGTAAAAAGTGCAATTACCAGCACAAAGGATGCGAATAATTTTTTCATTTGGTTTGTCGGTTTTAACTTTTAAATTTATGCAAAAGAACGATTTTAAAACATACGATTCAATTAAAGCCTCCTCAAAATTACCCAACGGTAGGATTGGCTTATTTAATGGTAAAATACAGTGTGGAATGGTAAATGATTGGATTATTTTTTTAGTTTATCCCGAAAGACTTTTCTGAACTTTTCCAGTTTGGGAGCGATGACGGCTGCACAATAAGCCTGGTTTGGGTTGTTTTCAAAATAGCTTTGGTGATAATCTTCTGCAGGGTAGAATTTGGTTAAAGGTGAGATTTCAGTTACGATGGGATTGGGGTACGCACCGGACGAGTCCAGCTCCTTGATGATACTTTCCGCAAGTTGCTTCTGTTGATCATCGTGGTAAAAGATAACGGATCGGTATTGGGGACCCACATCCGCACCCTGACGATTGCGTGTTGTGGGGTCGTGGCTACGGAAGAACGCCTCCAACAACGCAGCATAGCTGATTTTTTCAGGATCGTAGAAAACCTGTACTACTTCCGCATGACCGGTGCGCCCTGTACAAACCATTTCATAGGAAGGGTTAGCGATATTCCCTCCCGAATATCCTGAAACCGCTCCATAGACACCTTCTAAAGTTTCAAATACGGCTTCTGTACACCAGAAGCACCCGTTTCCAAAGGTAGCAACTTCTACCCCAGGAATCGCAGCTAATGTATTTATTTCCATTTTAGTTTTTTTAGTAGCACTTTTGTCGGATTGAGCACAAGATTGCAGGGTAATTAAGAGTAGTAAGCTCAATCCGGCCAACCGAGGCAATATAGCACATGTATTGAACAGCATTTTCATGGTATAAATATAACGTATAAATACATTGTTAAGTTTGTTTTTTATTTGAAGGTGTTCGGATTGTTAAATAGCTGGCGTAGCGTTTAGAAATTCCGAGCTCGCAATTTTGTAATAGAAAAAAGAGTAGCGTAAGATGTACCTTTATGTGAAAGCTATACATGTCATTGCCGTGGTAAGCTGGTTTGCAGGCTTGTTCTATTTACCTCGCTTATTAGTGTACCATGTGGAATCTCAATCCCAACCGGAGGAAGTCCGAGCGGCGCTCCATCAACATTTTGTGGTCACACAAAAGCGATTATTTAATGCGATCATGGTTCCCGCCATGGGGATAACGGTTCTTTCAGGGAGTCTGATGTTATATCTCACACCCGGATGGCTCGAACAAGGGTGGTTACATATGAAGCTCGGCTTTGTAGTGTTGCTCCTGTTCTACCATTTTTATACGCGCAAATTAGTCAAAGAAGCCCGTGAAGGAGTTTTTCGCTGGACGTCGATCAAGCTGCGTTTATGGAATGAGCTGGCGACCGTCATTCTGGTAGCCGTTGTATTTCTAGTAATACTGAAAAACGCTTTTGACTGGATTTGGGGAGTGGTAGGCGTGCTATTATTCGCCATTACCATAATGATGGCTGTAAAACTAGTAAACCGAAAAAAAAAGAAGAACTAGAAGTCGAGATTGCAGTTAATCCATTCGTCGTCAAAGCTAGTCCCGTATTTACGATAAAAGTTGACGGCGGAAGTATTCCAATCGAGGACTTGCCAACGCATTCCCGTACATTCACTTTCCTTGGCAATAGCTACCGTCCCTTCAAATAGGAGTTTCCCAATGCCGTTACCCCGATGAGATTCGGTTACGATAATATCTTCCATATACAACCGCTTCCCTTTCCATGTTGAATATCGGAAATAGTACAATGACATTCCTACGATCTTCCCATCAAGCTCGGCAACAATAAATTCGAATAGTTTATTGTCCAAATCACGAGCCATTTTTTCCGGGGTATTCGACATGATCTCCAGGGCGCGTTCATAGATGGCTAACTCTCTTACCAGGTTGTATGCGGAAGGGATATCTTCTTTCGCCCCTTTACGAATTTTTACGTCCATCTTCTAATAGTATTGGTATAAATGAGGAGCGACAAGCCCCTACCATAAAAGCCATTTTCAGTAAAATGATACTTAGTTATACTGTACGTAATTCTCCCACCGGGCGATAACTTCCCGCATATCGTCGGGTAACGGAATTTCGAACTGCATCCATTTTCCGGTCCGGGGATGTTCAAGCCCAAGGGACTGAGCATGTAAGGCTTGACGAGGTAAAATTTTAAAACAATTTTCAACAAATGTTTTATAGCTCCCTCCCTGAATTCCACGTAAAATACGGTTCCCCCCATAGGCGGCATCGTTGAATAACGGATGGCCTTTATATTGAAAATGAACCCTGATTTGATGGGTTCGCCCGGTTTCCAAGTTACATTTTACAAGAGATACATAACGCATCGGTTTTATGACCTCGTAATGCGTAACGGCATGTTTTCCCTGCTCTCCGTCGGGATAAACCGCCATTATCTTCCGGTCTTTGGTACTCCGTCCGACATTACCTATAATCGTACCCTTAGGTTCTTTCATTTCGCCCCAGATCATGGCTATGTAGGTGCGTTCGATACTGTGGTGATAGAATTGGTTTGCCAAATGATTCAAGGCAAATTCAGTTTTGGCTACCACGAGTAAGCCGGTAGTATCCTTATCAATTCGATGCACTAAACCTGGGCGAATTTCCTGATCTTTACGGAAGGGAAGATTATCAAAATGGTAGTACAAAGCATTTACGAGGGTGCCATTCCAATTGCCATGGGCGGGGTGTACCACCATCCCAGCAGGTTTGTTGATTACCAGCAAATCCTCGTCTTCATAAATTATATCGAGGGGGATGTTTTCGGGTAGAATTTCATTGTCGCGAGGCGGTTTTGCCATGGACATGGTCACTACATCGCCCGGCTTAATCTTATAACTGGCTTTAGTGAGCTGATCGTTTACCTTAATCGCCCCCGCTTCAATACCGACCTGAACCTTATTTCGGGAAGCATTCTGTACATGCTGCCGTATAAAAAGATCCAGGCGCATCAGACTTTGACCCTTGTCAGCTACAATCCTGTAGTGCTCATACAGCTCGTCATCTTCTTCCTCTAGATTTGGCTCGTTCTGATTGGTCACGCTTTAAACTTTTTGTGTGGTGGCAAAAATAATCATAATTAATAACCCCCGGTGAAAACCAGGGGTTATTAATAAAACCGCCGCATAGGATCGTTTATATGTAGGCGATGCAATCGATTTCTACCAAGGAGTTACCAGGCACTCCACCATATACCGCCACCGTCGTCCGAACGGGTGGCTTGTTGCCAAACCGCCCACGGTAAGCTTCATTCATTTTTTTATAATCGTTCAGGTCGTGCAAGTAGACATTTACCTTTAGCACTTTCTCCATGGAGGAGCCGGCTTTTTTCAATTCCTTTTCGACCTCGTCAAGGACATGGTTGGTATGTGCCGTGATATCTCCGTCAAAATGGGCACCTTTTCCCGCTACAAAAACTAGGTTATTAAATTTGGTATGCCCTGAAAATAAGGGGACTTCCTGGTCCATAACTACGTTGCCAACCTCTTTTTCGGGTGCTTTTTCTGCCTTGGACAAGGTGCTAAGTCCTGCTACTCCCGCAACGGAAGCAAACAATCGCTTTAGTAAGGATCTTCTTTTCTCAATGCTCATGGTCGTGATCGTTGATTGTAATTATTTAAGTTAGGTGGTGAAATCATGATATCGTTTTAATTCCCATCCTGCTCCGGTGTTTTTAGCGCCAGTATATCGGATCGGCAATGCCATTTAGGTCGTAGACGATGTTCCCTCCCTTAACGGTCAGTTCACATTCCAATTTTTCTCTCGCTTGAACCTTGTAACCAGTTTTATCGTAGAAACCGAAATTTCCTTTCCGCATCGAGAAAACGGCAATATCGGCGATAGCTCCTTCCGACAGGTGTCCTAAACTTTCCCTTTGAATAACTTTAGCGGGGGTCCAGGTGCTGGCTTTGATCACTTCTTCAAGGGGCATGCCCATTTGTAAAAACTTAGACATTACGGAGAGCATGTCTTTCATCGAACCATTCATGCTTCCGGTATGCAGGTCCGTACTGATGGTGGTAGGATAAAAACCCTCTTTCATAGCCGGTAAAGCCTGAGTATAATTGAAACTGGCACCACCGTAGCCCACGTCAAAGACGATACCTCTTTTTCGAGCTTCCCATACAAAGGGTTTCACCTTACCCTTTTCTTCGTCGACGATGGTCTCTCTTACGTCGTTGGGCAACAACGTATAGGTGTGGGTAAATATATCACCCGGTCTTAGTTTACGTAAGAATAATTCTTCCAGCGGTAGGGGCGGTTGGGCACCACCGAAATCTACAATTACCGGCATTTTCGCGATTTCGCCCGCTTTTACTGCATTTTCAACTACCGTCCAGTCGCGACCCTGGAAGTGGGCGACCTTGAATCCTACGATATCGTTGCGATTTTTCAGGGCGACAGCAGCGGCCAATCCCGGATCCATGTCACTCGTATCCTGTTCCCACTTACCTCCACGCATTCCATTGCCTACGATATTAAGAAAGGAAAGAACCCTTGTTTTTGAGTTGTAAATAATATTTTCCTTAAAAGTATGGAAGTTCATCCACCCCGCTCCGCCACAGTCAACGATCGTGGTGACACCCACTCGAAAGGTGAATCCATCAGGGAAAACAGCAACGAATCCGTCGCTCAGGTAATGGTTGGGCTTTGTGCCGGCAAAGACATGACCATGGATATCAATGAGCCCCGGAGTAACGTACATGCCTTTGGCATCGACCACCTGTCGGGCTGAAGAGGGATCAATATTTTCAGCAACTTTTTTAACCTTTCCTTCAAAAATACCGATATCCATAGGCTTACTGATATTGTTTTTGGGGTCAATCAAGTGCCCTCCTTTGATCAGTAGAGAGTATTCCTGGGCATGGATTCCAAATGGTAGTATGAAGAATGAGAACAAAAAGTAAACCAATCTTTTCATGATGGGATAGGAATTTATGGAATGAATACTAAACTTTTGCTTGGGAGAGGACTTCTTGGATCCGGTTTGCAACTGTTTTCTCCTGGCCGGGTTTAAGCATCCAGGTTGTTAAACTGATGGCATGGGTACCCCCTGAAGTCACTTCGATGGAAGGATTTCCTTCTCTTAATTTTTCTTGAAACTCTTTCGTAGTTAAAAGAATAATGGCAGGGTCCCAGGCAATTTTCAAGGTAGGAGTATGATTTCCAAGCGGTGGACGTGTAACCGTGGTGGTCACACCCGAAACCGTCTGGGCTGCCCGCTCTATGAGGGCCGTGCGTTGTTCCCAAGTGTCCCATTCTTTTTGGTGATCTAGTTTTACGAATCTTTCCAATGCCACGTACATTCCAAGAATTTCCTCTTTGTTGACCTTCATACCTCGGCCAATCGTGGATCCCCGGGGAGGTGCGCTCAATCGTGCAGCGTCAACGTATTTCTTTTTACCCATTAAAATTCCGGCACTTTGAGGCCCACGCATGGCCTTACCCCCGGAAACACAGACTAGGTCGAAACCCATGTCGTTGAAGCGCCAAAGATTTTCGACAGGAGGGACGTCCGCAGCGATATCAATCATGGTCGGAATTTGATGCTTTCGGGCAATGTCAACCCATTCTTCGTGACCAATCTGTCCTCTGTCCGATTGGATATGCAAAAACCACATCAGGGCAGTTTTGTCGTTGATCGCACGTTCCAGTTCTTCGCGGGTTTCAATGTAAACGAGCTTACATCCCGTATTGGTTAAGGCTTGGGTGTATCCGATCGAATGCCCTTTTTGAAGGATCACTTCCGATTTCATTCCCGTGCCTTCTAAGTGGGGCAAAGCTTTCACTTTTTCCGGATCCATCCCGGTAAGCACCCCTGCTAACCCCAGGGTGAGAGCCGAAAAACAACCTGCTGTGACCGTTGCTGCTTCTGCATGGGTAATGGAGGCGATACGTTCACCGACCTTGGTTTGTACCTCATCCAGCATCATGAAATCTTTAGACGATGCTTGAATGGCTTGAATCACTTCATCGGGCATGAGAGAGCCTGTCATGGCCGTATACGTACCTGCAGCATTTATGAACGTACGTATGCCAAGTTCCTTAATTAGGTCGGATGAAGGGTTAGTCAAAATGGTTTCAGGTGCTTTGAAACTGGCTAAGAATGGAAGTGCAGTCAGTCTCTTAATCAGATCGCGACGATTCAACATGATCGATGATAGAAATAGTTAGGTTAAGGTTTTTGAATAGCGCTTAGATTGCTTGACAATTTACACTATTTCACTAATAAATAGGCTGAATCGAACCAATTTATACTAGGAAAAATGGATAAATAATTGCTTTCCTAAGAATGTTATACGCTGCGACAAATATCAGCAGGAAATTTTCTTTGTATAAGGTAGGTCGGCTGTTGCTAGGACCTGGAGGGCATATTCGTAACCGATCTGATATATCGATTTCATTTTCTTAAAATCAAAAAGGGAATAGCGAGTCAACTGAGGGGGCTCTATCAACAAATTACATTTACTTAGTCGCCGTAAATTTTGATTGTGAACGGCTAACAATAAGGAACGGTATGCTACTTCAAATGCGCTTTTTAAAGTAGGATTCACTTGGAAAGGGTTACAATGTGCCCCAATAATAAAGTCACAATGGGGTTCGACATATTCAACGGGCATATTGTTTAGGACGCCTCCATCAACCAATTGACGCTCTTGGAAGGAATAGGGTTCAAAAAGTCCTGGTAAACAGCACGAGGCCAGCATGGGCGGTAACAATGGACCCCTATCGAAAGACACAGTTTCAGCACGGAGAATATCCGTAGCGGTGATAAGGGTGGGGATGCGAAGGGAGGAAAAGGAATTTTCTGGAAAAAAAGGGTGTAATAATTGTTCCGCCTTTGACAAACGTAATAGGCCATTTCCGCCACGCGCAATTTGAAAGGTTCGGAAAAGTTTGAATTCGGAAACGATTTCCAAACCTTCCTCCGGAGTATAACCTTGTGCATAGAGCGCTCCCACCACTGCACCTGCGCTCGTTCCGGCAATGAGGTTAATTTCGATACCGTATTCTTCCAACGCTCGTATCGTGCCTAAGTGCATAGCTGCTCTTGCGCCGCCCCCCGATAATACCAAACCTACTTTCATATTTCCGGCAAATTTGGATTACTTCCCTTCAAATTTATAAAGTGACTAGGGTAAATATTCGTTCAATTTCCCTCGGGTATCGATTATGATTCCCCTTTCCCCTCTTTTCACCGTCGCTGCTTCCCAGGTCGCATCGTGTTCAAATATCAACGTGATATCCTCCTCCACTACCTGGTCCAGGACTTCTTTTTTTTCTTCCATACTCAATAGGGGTCTGACATCATAAGCCATTACCCAAGCGATGGGAATGTGCACGGAAGAGGGAAATAGGTCGGCCGCAAATAAGAATTTCTTGCCGTTCATATCGATCAGGGGTAAGAGCATTTGTTCGGTATGCCCATTTACGTGTAGGAAACTAATGTGCTTAAATGGAGATTGACTTTTTTCAATAAATTTCAAATGGCCTGATTCCTGGATGGGCAAAATATTCTCAGGTAGAAATGACGCTTTCTCCCTCGGATTAGGGTGGTTTGCCCATTTCCACTGGTCGGAATTTGACCAATATTGCGCATTAGGAAAGGATAAAACAAGTCGGTCGTCGTCCCTGCGAACAGCTCCCCCTACATGGTCGAAATGCAGGTGTGTAAGGATGACGTCAGTGACGTCACTGGGATGGAATCCTGCTTTCAAAATGGATGAGTAGAGGGTCGCCTCTCCACTTCGGAAATAGTAACCAAAAAACTTTTCACTTTGCTTGTCTCCGAGTCCTGTATCTATCAAAATCAATCGATTACCTTCTTCAACTAACAAACAACGGGCTGCCCAATTGCAAAGATTATTTTCGTCGGCTGCAATATGTTTGCTCCACAGCACCTTCGGAACCACGCCAAACATAGCCCCACCATCCAGCTTAAAAAAGCCGGTATCGATTACATGTAAATTCATAACACTTTACTTCTCAATATCTTGTTTTCAGTGCAATCGGGCTTAATTCTCCTAAGTCCGGATTGTTTAAGGTCACCACTTGTCCGCCTGCTGCTAAAACCTTCCAAGCAATGTAACTAACGATATCGTCTTCAGCTCCGGGCGTGGTAGGGTCGTCGACGAGTTCTAAAGTACTTTCGTCTACGATGGTCGCCGGTTGCGTGAAGCTTGGATCGACTACCAGTATGTCGCCTCGCCCAACAACGGCAGCACGGTAAATTTCCTGTAGATCGGTATATACTTTGTTTTGCCCCACCGCTTCCTTTACGGCTTCGATGATTTGTCGCTTATTTTTTTCGATGTTATCTTTAATGACTTCCCAAGCCTGTTTTGCAAGTTGATGCTGTTCTTTTCGGTTAAAATCAATCGATGTGTAACCTACATAAATTTCGGGTTTATCGGCGACTTCCCTTAGCACTCGAAAGTTTTCTTCGGTAGTGATCACCACTACGGAAAGGGTTGAACGATGGTATTCTCGAACGACGGCTTTATCGACGAGATTGAAATATTCTTTGAGCTTATTATCAACAGATCGAGAATGACTGACATTTTCGGCCGGCACGACCATGGGGTTTTCGCCCATAGGGAAGTCTTCGTTTTCGATTTCCTCTTCTATAGCATCGTTTTGAGCTCTGTAGAGTTGTACTCCCTTTTGTGTTAAGAAAAGGATGAGGTGCGATTCACTTCGGTTTAGTGATTTAATCAACGGTCGGATCCGAAAGCGGTCATCAATATAAACGCCATCCATTTCGACGGAATGCGCTAATTTTAAAACTTCCGAGTGTTCGGCAGAAACAAATAGATGAAGACTGTCGAGATGGTAGTTGGGATCGACCGACGAGGCGATAGTACGTAGTTTTTCAATAAGGGGAGCAGCAATATGCTCGTCGTATTCGTCTTGCAAACGCTGTTCGGCTTCTGCGATTAAGTTTTTTAGTACGATGGAGTCCTTAGCATTATCAGGGTGTGTCCGGTGGGTGTTGAGCGCTATGGTTATACTCGGACTACTTTGGGCGGTGGCAAGTTTCTCAATGCGGTTAAAATCCATAAGGTTTAGCAGTTTGTTGAAAATAATATTCTAAAATAGGGCTAATAATTTATTTATGAAGATAAATCGAGTAGAAGTCAAGACAATATTAATTTTTTTAACTTTGGGGCGCAAACAATAATCAGGACGGGTTCCCGTTTTTTGTCATAAGCATCCCATTATAAATAACCGTATATTACCGACCACTAATTTTTAGTAATTATTTAGAATGATCATTCTTCAGGCGCTCTCCGATACGACTGCTATCGCAACATCAGATCAGGGTTTAACTTTATTTGGTTTATTAAGTAAAGGGGGGTGGGTGATGCTCCCTTTGGGTTTACTATTATTAGCTACCCTGTTCATTATTATTGAACGATACCTGGGCATTAAAGCTAGTGGGAAGGTTGAGCAGAATTTTATAGATAATATTCGAGATTTCGTACAAGAGGGCAATTTAAAATCGGCTGAATCTCTTTGCAGAAATCAGCGTAATGCGGTTGGACGCATTTTCGAACGGGCTGTTAGTCGGATCGGTTATCCCATCAAAGATATCGAAACCACCATCGAAAACGCCAGTCAAATCGAACTCCAACGTATGGAAGGCAATCTTTCCTATTTGGGGGTTATTGCGGGTATCGCACCTATGCTCGGTTTCGTAGGTACGATTGCTGGGATTATCCGGATTTTCTATGATATTTCACTTTCCAATGATTTTAATATCAGTACCATTTCTGGGGGGATGTATGAAAAAATGATCACTTCAGGAACCGGTTTGATCATTGGTTTGATTGCTTATGCGGGTTACCATATCTTGAACATGAAGATCGACCGATTCGCTCTTCAATTGCAGATGGCAGCATCTGACTTCCTGGATGTACTACAGAAGCCGATTGGTAAGTAATTTTCGTGGAGGGATGGTTTAATTAATTCCAAGAGAACTGAATCTAAAATGAAGATACGCAGAAAAGCACGGTTTGCCCCGGAGGTTTTCACCCATTCGCTTAATGACATCATGTTTTTCTTGATGTTGTTCTTCCTCATTATTTCGACGATGGCCAATCCAAATGTCATCAACTTAGCCCTACCGGAAGCTTCGTCACCTCAAAGAAGTACCACCAAACAGTTGACCTTATCCGTGGATGCTGAAAGACGATATTATCTGGACAAACAAGAAATTCCGTTTGACCTCTTACAGACAACCCTGCACGAACAGTTTGTCGGGGTTGACGAAAAAGCGATTGTCTTAAGAATCGACAAAAGCTTAGCCGTTCAAGATTTGGTAGACGTTTTGGAAATTGGTGCCAAAGAGAATATCAAAATGGTAATGGCCACCGCCCGATGAGACCAAACAGATCCGAAATTTTTTCTTCGTCCCCTTTCTAGTAGAACAGGGGATTTTTTTTAACTTCCCAAAAAAGATTGAGTAGGATTACGAACTTGCAAGGATAATTCCCAAGGATTGTATTGTACTTTACGATTATTTATTTATTACATTTGGGTTTAGATCCTTTTGCGGAAAAGTACGGAATCCGGGGTTGAAACTAATCACTTGCCGGTATGGAAGTATCAGAAAAAGAGTTGCTCAGGAAAAGTTCCTGGGGTGACCGGGATGCATTTTCAGTTTTGTATACAACTCACCTGGCAGGGTTGACACGCTACCTTCATTTATTTAATCCTCACGCAGAAGATAACCAAGAAATCATTCAGGATGTTTTCTTGAAAATCTGGGAAAGGAAAGAATATTTGATTCAGGTCGACTCATTTAAAGCATATTTGTTCACCATCGCCAAAAATCTTCTGCTCGACCGACTGCGGAGGTTGAAGGTGGAGAAAAAAGTATTGAAATTGGTTGCTCCCGATTCGGAGGACAGTGGTCAACGCTTAGACGATGACCTCTGTTATGAAGATTATCATTCGGTCGCGGGTAAAGCAATCGAGCAACTTACGGAAAAACGCCGCTATATATTTGAACTTCGTACTCGCGATGGTTTATCCCTCGACGAAATAGCTGAAAAACTAAATATATCTAAGTCGGTTGTCAAAAAGCAGTTTTACGCCGCCGCAGCTTCCATTAAAGAATACCTGCGTACCCGAGGTGAAATGACCATCAGCCTTATTATCGGAACCTTCTTTTTCTAAAGTCCCCTATTTCTGTTCGGCAAGAAAGGTTACTAAGGAAGCAAACTCCTCATAGGAAAGGGCGTTCGCCAAACCGGCCGGCATCATTGAATGCTCCAATTCCTGCCTTGTCAACACGGTGGAAGTGGGAATTACATGTACCTGACCGGTTATATCCCGTAATACCAAACGATCGGCCGATTCTTCAGTGATAAAACCCATGTAAGTCTTGTCTTCTCTGGCTGTCACTAATACAGATGCAAATCCCTGGGATATAGATGCGTCGGGTTTAAGTATCGATTCAGCAATTTGTTCCCGGTTCATAATAGCCCCAATTTGACCCATAAACGGACCTTTCATAGGCTCATCCACACGTAAACTATGACATGCATTACATCCCTGTTGCGTAAATAACTTTCTACCCAGTTTAGGGTCACCGGGAAGTTCAGCAATGGCCAACATGACATCTTCGATCGACGATTCCCCTACCTGGCCTTTCTTGTTTTTAATCGTTTCCAAATCCACGTTTAATTCCTCACGTACTGCCACTGCTTCATTCGATCCAAACGATTTGATATTGAGGCGGTACTTGTCGTTCAAATCCCTGAAATAATCAGGATCTTTAGCGGAGGTTGACTGCAACCCCACTAGGAAGTTGTAAATTTTGGATGATGACTCCCAGGTAATTGCTTTATAATATGGGCCATGCGTGTCAGGACGGGTGCCCCACCACCAAGACCCATCGTAGGGCGCTTCTTTTTGATAGAGGCGAGCCAAGGTGGTGACGATCTCATCTTTAATAGTAGGATTTTTATTTGATCGATAGGTATCTAATAATCCATTAACGATTTTATCCGAATGCATATAGCGCATAGCCCATAGTGCCAATTTCCGATTCCCTTTTTTCAAATGGGTCAGTACGACATCCTCTGCATTGAGTGCAACTAAAGCCCTCACAGCCAAATGAGGTAAAATGATACGGCTATTCGGTTTGGCATGAAGGCCTTCTTTACCGATGGGAGGAGCCATAAAGGAATCCGGAACTTCTATTTTCATTAAATCTTCCCCTAACTCTGCCTTACCCAGACGCCCCGCCCCGATAATCGCCGCCATTTTCACCCGATCAGATGGATCGCTAAGATATTTTTTTAGTACGGTAGTAGGAACGAACTCCAGCATGGGTTTCCGATCGGTTAGCGCACGAATGGCATGCTCCCTCATTTCCGGAGCTTCTGCGAGTTTTACCAAAAAAGGAATGGCTTCCCGTAATTGCGCCTGGGAATAGGTGTACATAGCTGCGATTCGGGCATAAAGTGGCAGTTGTTTGTCGGTGGCCATTTGCAGGGTTAAACTGGCGACCTGGTCTTTAGGGCGTTGCAACAGCTCCTGCTGGGCTGCGAGACGAGCTACACCACTGGAAGAGGACAAAATTTTTCCTAACTCAGGTACAGAAAGAGAAGTAAGGCTGGGGAAAGGAGCATATTCCCAATTTTTGGGTACTACTCTCACAACAAAACCTTTATGGGAACTACCCGAATAGCCGGCACCGTCCCAAGCCGATAAGTACATACGTCCCGATGCGTCAATATCGACATCCGTAATTTGGGAAAGCTTAATGAAACTCTCTTCGGCTTGTGTATAGGAAGGGCCATCGGGGGTGACACGGTGTATAAAAAGCTCATTCCTGCCCCAATCGGCCATCAGCGGGTTTTGGTTATAGTGGGGAGGCCAGCGGGCGTCATCTAGAAAAAGAGATCCTGTTCCTGAACCACCGCCCAGATCCTCCAGGGCAGGGATGATTTCCTCGGTGAAGTTTTTGAACAAAGTCGGATAGCCATATTCTCCCGTTTGAATTTGGTGTGAAAAACGTATGTTCCAGCCTCCCCCGTCGTTGGTATTGTCTCGCGTGAATATATTCATGTAGGGATCAATGGCTACGTCATATATATTTCTAAGGCCGTGTGTATAAACTTCCATTTCGGTTCCATCTGGTCTAACCCGGAGTACCCCTCCTCCAAGTTGTGTAAGCTTTTTACCGGAAGCATCGGTCGCGTCGTGAAACCCAAAATCCCCTACAGCGATATAGATCCAACCATCTATGCCCATTCGTATCCCGTTGGTAGCATGGTCTGTACCACGACTTTCCAGAAACTTGGGGGAACAAACGCCCTGTATTAGGGTTTTGGGAGCTCCGTCGGCGATACCATCCCCATTTTTATCGTCAAAAACGACCAGGTTCATTCCGTTAGCCTTCCGTGTTTCGGGCGAAAAAGTGGTGTGTAAAACGAAAACTTGATCTCCGATGGGAAGGATACCCCTGGGGTTATCGAGTTCCACGAAAACGGTGTGAAAGTCAGGTCTGCCATCGTTGTTTGTGTCGACTAATCTAACGATACGCCCTTTCCCCATTTCTTTCCCCAGCGAACCGATCATGTCAACCCCCACAAAAACCTCACCGGAAGGTGCTACTGCCAAACAGGCCGGACTGGGCACGAGGGATGGACCGGCAAAATGCGTGACATCGAGGTCGGAAGGCCAACTTTTTGCGTTCGGTAGTGTATCGACCCGATTAACGGTGCTTTTTATAATGCGAAAAGAATCGGTGCGTTGGCCACTAAAAAAGAAGAGAACAAGTGAAAAAACAGGGAGGATTATTTTCAACATAGGTAGGCTTGCTATTATTTACACGGACATAAGTTGTCATCAATAGGTCGTCGTCAGGCCGTTGTTCTCTAGAATAGGTAATAGTAACAACCGGACTTCGGGTTTAATGCGCTCAAAATTAGTTATTTTTTCGAACCGGTGGGCTGTGCCACTTTCGAGGTAACATTAACACACTCGGTGAAATCTAAATAAGAAGCAATCACATTTCGATGCTGTGAAAGAGGGGTAGCCAGAAAAAAAATAAAAATTTTTATTCCGTGAGGGGGCCTTTCAAAAAGCATGTACGTCTTTAAGTTGTATGAGAGAGACAGACTATCATCGGTTTTTTCAGAAGTATCTTCTTCAAGAACATACTGAGGGGGAGTATCAGACTTTTATAAAGTGGTTCCGCTCCCTTGAAATCGATGAAGCTCGGAGGGTGATGGAAGCTTACGAAAAGTTGGTATTGGAGTCGGGCCGCTCTGATCAACTTCCACCCGATCCCCAATTGATTGCCAAGATCGAGGAAAGTCTGGATCAATATGATGGATTGCAACCTGTCATTGAACCAGAAAACCGTGTGAGTTTCTGGCCACGTATTGCAGCGGCAATTGCGCTCATTGTGGTAGGCTATTGGGGTTTTGACCGTATCTGGGGAAGCATGAGCAGTGTTCAAGGCGAAGTTTTTGTTGGTTCTGCAGATGTGGCCCCAGGTCAGAACAGAGCACTTCTGACCCTATCGGACGGCTCCTCAATTATATTATCGGAGGTAAACCCGGGGGAAATTGCACAGCAAGCTTTGGTGAAAATTGAAAAAGATGAAGATGGAGAATTGATTTATTCACCTACGGAGGAATATCGGTTTTCTACTCAAAATTTGAAGAAAGAGTATAACACGATTAAAACGCCTCGGTCGGGTCAGTATAAGGTCTTGCTACCGGATGGTACCAAGGTTTGGTTGAATTCGATGACCACCTTACGATTTCCAGTTACTTTCGATCCGGTGGAACGAAGCGTTGAATTGTCAGGGGAGGCTTATTTTGAAGTAGCAAAAGCTACGTTATCGGGTCGACGAATTCCCTTTCGTGTGAAGAGTAATGGCCAAGTAATTGAGGTAACAGGAACCCGTTTTAACGTGAATACCTATTCCGATGACGCCTATATCCGGACCACTTTACTGGAGGGCGGGGTGAATGTTAAATCCGAATTGACCGGAAGTACGGTGGAGTTAAAACCGGGGGAGCAATCGCTGGTTAAGAGCAAAGTAAAAACCGACGGAGAAGAAGTAATCTCGGTTCGGAAAGCCGATGTGGAGGGCGATATTGCCTGGACAAGTGGATATTTTCACTTTAAAGACACAGGCTTAAAAGAAGTTATGCAGCAATTGATCCGGTGGTATGATATTGAGGTAGAATACGTTGGTAATCCTTCAGGAGAGAAGTTCAGCGGCTATGTATCTCGAAATGTTTCCCTTTCCAACGTATTGACCATGCTTGAGCATGGTAGTGAAGTGAGGTTTGAACTACAGGAGGGTGCGCGAGTCCGCGTTTACGCCCATGAAGAGTTGCGATTAAAAGATTAGCCTTATTGTTGATTTATTCCTAACCCTTAACCAAAATTTATTGAAATGAAGAAACCAGACACGAAAAGAGCCGGCTAATTTAGCCACGGGGGATTGATTGGTTCGTAGAAAAAAAAACTGCTTCGGTTCGGCCCCGAAGCAGCACCATGTTTCTGTGACCAGGTCGATCTTATTCACGATCTACATGAAAAACTAAACCATCACCTAAACAGAGTAAAAGTATGCATTACTTTTCACTTAATCAACCTATGCCCGGCTTTGAAGCTAGGCAAAGATCATCATTGTTCGTAACCTGGATTTTGAAATCATTACTGATAATGAAGCTTACCTTACTCCTAATTTTGGTAGCGATAATTCAGGTGAACGCCACCGTATATTCACAGACCGTTAGGCTGAATGTGAAGAATTCGGGTTTAGAGAAAATTTTTCTTGAAATACGTTCACAAACCGGTTACGACTTTCTTTACAACAGCCGATTGTTAAAGGGTACGGTGCCTGTGACCATCCAAATGAACGGGGCAACCCTAGAGGAAATTTTGGATGAGGTTTTCAGAAATCAACCTATTACCTATTCGATCATTGAAAAAACGATCGTTGTAAAGAAAAAGAGTTTGTGGCATCGGGGGAATTCAGATAGACAATTATTGAATGAAGGGAAAAAAGCACAGATGTCTTCGCCGGCGGATTCTGGTCCGAAGTTAAAGATCGATCATATGCTCCCACCGATTCGTCATGGCGAATCCCTTTTCCAGAACGTTCGTGGTAAGGTGACCGACGAGAAGGGAGATCCATTGCCCGGCGTCAATATCCTTGTAAAAGGAACCCAGCAAGGGACGACCACTGATGGAAGTGGGAATTTCGCTCTAAACGTTCCGAATGAGGAAGCGGTTCTCGTATTTTCCTTTGTAGGTTACCGTTCGGTGGAGCTTCGTGTAGGTAGTCAAACGGAGATCAACGTAGCCTTAGAAATCGACGAAAAAGGGCTTGAAGAAGTAGTAGTCGTCGGTTTTGGTGCGCAGAAGAAAGTCAATCTAACCGGGGCGGTTGCCACGGTCAACAGCGAAGATTTGGAGCGGCGTACAGTTACAAAAGCTTCTCAGGCACTACAAGGTCAAATGAGTGGTATTTCAGTACGACAAACCTCAGGCAATCCTAGTGGAAACTCAGCTTCTATCATCATCCGTGGTCAAGGAACGTTTAGTGCTGCGGGAAACAGCCCACTGGTGCTGGTCGACGGAATTGAGTCGTCCATCGATGCTGTGGATCCGGCTGATATAGAATCGGTCTCCGTTTTGAAAGACGCAGCTTCTGCGGCGATTTTCGGATCCAAAGCCGCTAATGGGGTGATTTTGATTGAGACTAAAAAAGGCGTTACTGGAAAACCCGTCATTAACTATAATATGTATGTAGGTAAATCTACCCCTACCATGCTCCCTGAAATGATCAATTCATGGGAATATGCTGAGGTAGTTAACGACGCCTACCTTTATTCGGGTCAACAACCCCGTTATACGGAAGCTGAGATTCAGAAGTTTAGGGATGGTTCCGATCCAATCAATTATCCCAATTTCGATCATATCGGCTATTTGTTCAAGTCGGGTAGCGGCGTAGAAACCAAGCATGACATTTCGATGCGCGGGGGAACCGAGCAAACCCAGTATATGTTTTCAACGGGTTATTATAAACAGAACGGTATCATCACCCGTAACAATGCCGATCGGTACAATATTCGGTTGAACCTCGACACCAAACTCTATGACAATTTGAAACTAAGTGTTCGGTTGGCGGGTATAAAAACAGGGAGTAAAGAACCATCCGGAGCTTATGCTCCTGGGTTAGGGGGTATCGTCAGTGGAGCAATGCGAAATTCAAACGCGCTACACGGCCCAACTCCAGATGGTTTCTTTAGTCGGAATGAAACCTTACACCCCGAAGCCGATCTCAATAGTAAGTCTTTTGTTCAGAATCGTTCAACCAATATCTACGCAAACGGTAGCCTGACCTGGAATCCGATTAAAGATTTGAAGATTGTCGGACAGATTGGGTATACGCAGAGCAATTCCGATTATAAAGCATTCATCGCCACTTATCCCATTACACCTTCTTATGCCATTACGCGGAATAGTCTGAACACCTCCTGGGGGGAAAGTACTGCACTTACCCTTCAGTCGACGGCAGAATATACCAAATCGGTGAAGGATCATAATTTCACAATTTTAGCGGGTATCTTAGGACAAGCTTTTGAATCAAAAAGTATAGGAGCGTATCGGGATGAGTTTCCGAACAACAGTATCTATGAAATAGATGCGGGAGCGACCGCAAGGGGAACACAAAGTGGTAGCGCGTCGCGTAACACATTAGCTTCCTACTTCGGACGGTTAAATTATAACTATCAAGAAAAATACCTCCTAGAAGCCAACTTCCGCTATGATGGTTCGTCACGTTTTCCTGAAGAAAATCGATGGGGTTTATTTCCATCCTTTTCAGCGGGTTGGCGTATTTCTCAAGAAGCCTTTATGGCCGGGGCATCCAATTGGCTGTCTGATCTAAAACTTAGGGCTTCCTGGGGTAAGTTGGGTAATCAATCGATCGGGAATTACCCTTATCAAGACCTCATCACCTTGGGCCAGAATTACCCCTTTGGCAATACATTGCAAGCGGGTGGTGCCGTGACAACTATCGCCAACAAAGCGATTACCTGGGAAAAAACCCAAGTGACCGATATTGGTTTGGATTTAGGTCTTTTCGGGAACAAGTTAAATTTCACGGCCGATTATTTTATCAAGGAAACCTCCGACATCTTGTATAACGTTTCGGTTTCCAACATGCTAGGCGCATCGCCCTCGGCTACCAACGCAGGGGCAGTGGAAAACAAAGGAATGGATTTAAATCTACGATATCGTGGCAATGCAGGGGCTTTCAGCTATGGCGTTTCGGGGGTCTTTTCATACGTAAAAAACAAGGTTACCAAACTGGCTAATTTGGATCGCGACATCAATCGGGGCTTATTTATCGGGCATCCAATTGGTTCGGCCTATGGGTTCGTCAGCGATGGACTATTCGTAGATCAGAGTGAAGTGGATAGCTATGCTACACAGCCCTTCGCCTTCTTAGCAACACCTGGAGGGATCAAGTTTGTGGATCTGGATGGGCCTAACGGAAGTCCGGACGGCGTTGTGGATAATACCTACGATCGTCGGGTTATCGGCATGCCATTGCCCATTACAACCTACGGTTTAAACTTAAACGGCTCTTATAAAGGAGTGGATCTAAGTTTATTCTTCCAAGGTGAGGGTGGGCGTCGAGACATGATCACCATCGGTCAGTTCTTTTTTCCCCTTGAGAACAACGGAAACGTGCAAAGGGAGGCTTACGAGAATCGCTGGACCACCTCTAACCCCGATCCCAATGCTACCTATCCAAAAATTACGTTCCTAACATCAGGATTTTACAATACCAACCGTGTTGACTTCTGGTATCGAAACGCCACTTTTATCCGATTGAAGAACGCACAAATCGGATACACACTTCCGAAATCATTGCTTGAAAAATCATTTCTGGATCACGTGAGAATCTATGCGAGCGGAGAAAACCTCTTCACCCTAACCGGCTATTACAAGGGCTGGGATCCAGAAATGCAAACGGGTGGTGCAAACTGGTTCTACCCCTTGACCAAGCTTTATGTGGTGGGACTGAATGTGAGATTTTAAAATTTAATCAGTTAGGATCATGAAGAAGTTTAAGAATATAGAATTAGCCCTTTTAACCGCTTGCATGCTTATTTTCTCGGGATGCAGTAACGAGTGGCTCGATGAGCAACCGCTTGCTCAATTATCCGAATCTTCATTTTGGACTTCCGAAAGTGATGCGATGCTCGCACTGACGGGAATCTACCGTGGTGGAAATGTAGGAACCAACGCCTATAACAACGAATTGCTGATCATGGCTAGCCATACCGATGATTCAGGCTACAAACAAGGAGCCGTAGGTGTGATTTATAGTGGCTATCTGAATCCAGGGGATGCGCAAGTGGTGCAGGCCATTTGGCAACGGGCGTATACGACAATCTTTAAAGCGAATTACTTTCTTGCCAATATTGACCGTGTCACCATGGATGAGGGGCTTAAGGCGCAAATGAAAGCAGAGGTTCGGTTTTTACGAGCTTACGAATATTTTTATATGTCTGTGCTATACGGTGGTGTTCCTTTGATTACCAATGTGTTGACAGTGGAAGAGGCTAATAATCAGACCCGAAACACCCTCGATGAAATCGTGAATTTCTGTATTTCTGAGCTGACAGATGCCGCCAGAGATCTTCCTGCTACTCGGCCTGAGAATGAGCGTGGGCGAATTCTGAAGGCAGCCGCCTTGGCCGTTCGAGGCCGACTCCAAATGATACATCAAAAGTGGTCAGATGCGGCTAATTCATTTAAAGAGATTATCGATCTGGATGTGCACATTATCGATCCCCGATACAAGGAATTATTCGAAGAAAAGGGAGAAACCAGTAAGGAAATCATCTTGGCCACGAATTGTGTAGCCGGACTCTACGGAAACCCTCAAAATCAATTGAATTATCATCCTGAAGTATTCGGTGGTTATCAAGAAGATAATGTTTTCCAAGGTCTGGTAGATGCTTTTCAAATGACAGACGGTCTGTCCATAGACGAATCTCCTCTGTATAATCCCGACAAACCTTATGAGAATCGAGATCCTCGCTTGTATGCCAGTGTTTTCCTACCAGGCTACACAGTTTTCAGAGGCCAATTATGGGAGGGAAGCCCCATAGGATCAAATCTTATCGGAGCGACGGGCTACGGCTGGAAAAAATACGTGACTGAAGATTATACTGGGGCTCAAAATTCGTCGGGCGACGATATCATCCATATCCGTTATGCTGAAGTTCTGCTCAGTTATTTGGAGTCAGTATTGGAAGCAGGACAGCCTATCACCCAAGCCCTACTTGACCAAACAATCAACAAGGTAAGAGGTCGTGAAGCTGTCAATATGCCTCCGATTACGGAAACAAATGTCGAAAAACTACGGGAACTCGTAAGAAATGAAAGGCGGGTGGAATTCTGTCTGGAGCGCTTGATACGTTACATGGACATACGTCGATGGGGGATTTTTATGGAAGTGATGAACACCAAGTTTTACGGGATGAAACTGACCGACGATCCTGAGAATTTTACAGAGAAGAAAGTAGAAACCGTTGGAAAGTATCGCGGACATTATATCGCCATCGACAAAACGGGTTCAATTAAGCCGGAGCATGCATTGATCCCCATACCCTTGTATGAGATCAATATTAATCCATCCTTGCAGCAAAATCCAGGCTATAATTGATGGAGGTTATCCTCTAATTCTTCCTACGAAAACTCAGTAAGATGAGTATAACTAGCAAATTAACCTTACTTATTGGCCTGTTGGGGTTGGGATGGAATTTCTCCATCCTGACTCCAGACAGGGCTAGCTTTCTATGGGTGGAGCGTGCTCCGAATAAGGAAAGCAAAACGTTGGACCTGGGTCAAAACATAACTTTGGAGGTGTTAAGGATACCGCCCGGAAAGTTTAAGATGGGAAGCACTCCGGAGGAGAAAGCTTGGGCGACCGGTGTGGAAGGCGGGGCTACGCCTGGTACAGACAGGGAGTCTTATGAGGGAGTGGCTCCTCGTCAGATGCAGGTTAAACACGAATTCTGGATGGCGCGTACAGAGGTTAGTGTCGGGCAATTCAGACGCTTTGTTGAGGAAACTGGCTATGTGACCGATGCTGAAAAACCCGGTGGTAAAACCCAGGTTTTTGATCCGAATTGGAAAATCACAGCAAAGGCACCCCCTCACCCCTGGATTTCGGTTCCCGGAAAAAGCTGGCGGGATCCCGGTTTCGGATTTCCTATTCACGATCGATACCCGGTGGTTTGCGTGAGTTGGAACGATGCTATAGCTTTTTGTGAATGGTTAACCCGCCGGGAGAAAGAAGCAGGACGGTTGCCCGAAGGAATGGTGTACCGGCTACCTACGGAAGCCGAGTGGGAATATGCTTGCAGGGCAAATAACGAAAGTTATTACTATTGGTGGGGCAATGACTTGGCCGATGGAGAGGGAAGATTTAATATCTCTGCCATCGATTTTCTGCCGGGTCGAAACAAAACTTGGCCTCTCGCCAAGGCACCCTGGAGTGACGGTTTTGCATTCGTGTCGCCTGTTGACCATTATGGTGAAAAAGGCCGGAACGGATTTGGTCTTGCCGATATGCTGGGGGGCGTCTGGGAAATCGTACTGGATCATTTTGACCCTACTGGAGGCCACGAAGAACTTTATTTGACTAACGGTCATTACAAACCCGTATGCAAGGGGGGGAATTACTTCGATGTTCCTGGAAATGCCCGTTGTGCGGTCAGATTGGGGCTTCAAGGAGTATCCTATTCAGACTCCAGGGATGGTTTTCGGATCTGCCTAGGCGTTCCTAAATAAATATTGAAATTATTGCCCATCACTTAATGCGAATTATGAGCAACAGAATCAAACGTAGAGGATTTATTCGTCAGGCAGCTTTTGGCGCTGCAAGCATAGGCTTGGCCAGTCATGCTTTAAAGGCGGAACTTTCGAAAGCTGAAATCAAGATCGGTATTGTGGGCTTGTCTGTGCATAGCGCAGCCTTTTCAAAAATTATCAACGATCCTCAGAAAAAAGAAGATCTGCAAGGCTGTCGCGTAACTGCCTTGTATCATCCACCGGGTAATCCTGACGTTGACTTCACCCGAGAGCAGTTGGAGGGGTTTGAGAAGGATATCGTGGCCATGGGTGTGAAAATTGTGCCTACGATGGAAGAGATGCTAGCCCATGCGGATGTTGTGATGATTGAAACCAACGACGGTCGTCCGCATATGGAGGAGGCGATGCCCGCGTTTAAGGCAGGTAAACCCGTATTTATCGATAAACCGGTTGCTCATAATTTGGCTGAAGTCTTAAAGATCTACGATGTAGCAGGAAAAATGAAAGTCCCTGTTTTTACGTCCTCGGCTTTGCGTTATATCGATAATATGGCATCGATCGATCGTAAAAAGGTGATCAGCGCTGACACGTACAGCCCCGCCTCACTGGAAAAAAGTCATACCGATCTTTTTTGGTATGGTATTCACGCGGTGGAGCCTCTATTTACCGTGATGGGAGCCGGTTGCAAAGAAGTGATGCAAGTGCAGCACAATGATGACGGCGACCTCGTTGTCGGCATATGGGAAGACGGGCGAGTGGGTACTGTCAGGGGAATTCGGACCGGTCGTCGGGGTTTTGGAGGAACGGTTTTCACACAAGACCAAATTATCACCCTCGAGCCTTTCACCGGCTATAGAGCCCTAGTTGTCGAAATTATTAAATTTTTCAAAACAAAAACCCCTCCCGTACCTGTTACGGAAACCCTTGAGATCTATGCTTTTATGGAAGCTGCTATGAAAAGCCGAAAAAACGGTGGACGAAAGGTTTCCATCGCCGAAATACTTAAAGAAGCAAAAAGTTAACTAAACCATAACCTTTAATAAAAAATGGAAAAATTAAATGTAGGTATCATTGGCTACGGTTGGGTAGCTACAGCTCACATTACTGCTATTAACACAGGAAAGGGGGGACAGGTCACTGCAATTTATTCGTCTCGCAAACAAAATGATCAGGAATTAAGCCAGAAATGGGGAAGTGATATTACCTCGTATACCGATTTGGACAAAATGTTGTCCGACAAATCGATAGACGTGGTTTCTATTTGCAGTTATACCTATCAACATAAAGAGCATGCGGTAGCTGCCGCAAATGCCGGGAAGCATATTATACTGGAAAAGCCCATGGCTCTTTCGTGGGAAGATTGCCAAGAAATTGAAGCGGCTGTTAAAAAAGCGGGCGTGAAATTTTGTATATGCTTTGAATGTCGTTGGTCTAACCAGTTTTTGTCTACGAAATCAATAATAGATCAAGGTCTTATCGGTGATTTACACTACGGTGAAGTCGATTATTTACATGGTATAGGCCCTTGGTATGGGCAATTTGAATGGAATGCCAAGAAAACGGGAGGTGGTAGCTCGCTCCTGACCGCTGGCTGTCATGCCCTGGATGCGTTGTTGCTGTTCATGGGTACGGATGTGGAAGAAGTGACCAGTTATGACACCAAGACTAAAAGTGAAATTTTTGACCTCTACGAGTATAATACCACCAGCGTAACTATTCTCAAATTTAAAAGTGGACGCATAGCCAAATGTGCTGCGAGTGTCGATTGTTTACAACCTTACTATTTCCACACCCATCTTTTTGGTAGTCAAGGAAGCATTTTGGATAATAAAATGCATTCGGAAAAACTCAAGTCCGACAAGTCCCGCTGGAGTGAGCTTTCGATGAAAATGCTAGATTCAGGGGACGTGGCCGATCACCCTTATCAACTCCAATTTGAGACTTTCTTCGAGTCGATTCGCAACAACGTAGATATGCCCCTTACCGGACTGAAGGAAGCGCTTAAAACCCATGAAATCATCTTTGCGGCTGACAAGTCAGCGGCGACAGGAAAGAGTGTAAGGCTTTAATTACCATGAAAAAGGTAGCCTTGGCATTGGCCGCGCATCCAGACGATATAGAGTTTGTAATGGCCGGGACCTTACTTCTCCTGGGGAAGCAGGGTTATGAGTTACATTATATGAACCTGTCTACCGGAAATTGCGGAAGTACGGTGTATAATAGTGAGCAAACTGCTACTATTCGTTTGAAGGAGGCTCAGGAAGCTGCTAGGATCTTGGGTGCGGAATTTCACCCACCCATTTGCAACGACTTTGAGATCTTATACTCAAAAGAGCTATTGCGATCGGTGGCCGAGGTAGTTCGTAAGGTAAGACCGACTGTGGTTTTAACACATTCCCCATTGGACTATATGGAGGATCATATGAATACCAGCCGCTTGGCCGTGACGGCTTGTTTTATTCGGGGAATCGCCAATTACCCTACTGACAACCCACCCGGAGATAATTACAATTGCGCTCTTTATCATGCTATGCCGCACGGCTTATGTGGTCCATTAGGCGAGGAGATACGTCCGAGTATTTTCATCAATACGAGTTCTGTACACACGCGTAAAATGGAAGCACTTCGTGCACATCAAAGCCAGCAGGAATGGCTGGAAAGTAGTCAGCGAATGAATTCATATTTGTTAGCCATGGACAACTTTTCTTTCGAATTGGGGCAAATGTCTGGTCAGTTTCCACATGCTGAAGGGTGGCGACGGCATTTTCATCTCGGTTTTTCAGATGAAAATTATAATCCACTTGCCGAACTAGGCGCGGATTACCTCGAAAATGTTACCGTAAATGCGGGATAATTAAGGCAAAAAAAGGGGGCAGAGAAATAGCCGTAGGGTATAGGTTCATCCGGATACCCCTGCTCCCGGCTTGTTTATCCCAATTATTTTGAAACCTGTTTAACCTTATTACTCCCAAATTAATCATGAGAAAATTGAGTTCTATTGCTCCGAGTTGGTGGGACTATACCACCCTCGAGCTTGATAAGAAGACAACCGACAAAATAGCGTCACTCACTCCTGAAGATATGATAAAGCTATCCCGACCAGGATTTAAAGTGGTGTTTTATGATACGGTTGAGGAGTTTTATGCAGCCGAGGCGCTGGAATATGTGAGTGTTTGGATGCAGTCGACCGAGAGTAATCCGGTAGGCATTTGTGGCCCCATCGGTCCCACCGAGCAGTTGCCCATTGTAGCACGAATCATCAATGAATTAAATATCTCCGTGAAGCATGGGCATTTTTGGAGTATGGATGAGTGGGTTATGGACGGCAAAGAAGTTCCGGAAACTCACTCCTTGTCGTTCAAGAAAACATTCAAAGAGCTATGCTACAATCGTATTCGGAAGGATTTAGCCATGCCTGAAGAAAACCTCCATTTTCCCAAGGCGGATACTACCGAATACAAGGAAAGTTGGAAACGGGCTCGCTGCTTGATTATGCAAGGCGGACAGGGTGATGTCAAACATTGGGCCTTTAATGAGCCTCCTAAGCGTGAGGGTAAATATAAGGATCAAATTATGTCGGTAGATGAGTATAAGAAGCTTGAGACGAGGGTATTGGATTTGCATCCCATCACGGTTCAACAGAATTCGAGGTTGCATTGTGGAGGAAATGTCCCATTGATTCCTACCCAAGCAGTCACCGTCGGTCCCAAAGAAACCTGGGAAACTGAAAAGGTATCAATTTGGCATGCGGGTATGCATGACAACCCCTTCGGGCAGCGGTTAACGACCTATATGATTTCGCACCGAATCCCGGACACTTCCGTTCCTATGTCCGTGCTAGCCGATCATCCCAATGTTCAGTTCAATTTTCTGAGGGCTGGTCTGGGGTCATGTTCCATAGAAATGCATTAGATTAGGGTTTTTCTACTAAATCTTTACCGAAATCATACCAATGAATATCAGGTTTGCTTTGCGTTACACATGGTTGGTCGCAGTGGGTTGTGCTATCCTACTGGGCTGTTCTGGAAAACAAAAAATTAAATTAGAGAAAGGAGATAGGATCGCTATCATCGGTAATTCACTCGCCGAGCGTTTTCAACACGATGGTTGGATAGAGACGTACCTACAGGCTGCAAAGCCTGATTTACAATTAACCTTGAGAAATCTGGGTTACTCAGGCGATCAGGTACATTACCGTCCCCGATCTCACGAAGGATTCGGTTCGGCAGATAGCCATCTTTCACGTATAAAGGCGTCGGTAATATTCTCTTTTTTCGGCTATAACGAGTCTTACGAGGACAAGCCCGAAGAGTTTAAACAACAGTTAAAAGCTTGGATAGAACATACGCGGACCCAAAAATATGATTCGGTAAAGCCTCCTCAAATTGTGATGTTCTCTCCCATCGCCCATGAAAATTTGAAAACGAGCAATTTACCCGATGGATCGGAGAATAATCGCCGTTTAAAAGCCTACACAGAGGCGATGAAACAGGTAGCGGAAGAAGAAAACGTGCTATTTGTCGATCTTTTTAACGCAAGTGCTCAAATGTATGAAAATGCTACCGAACCCTTAACCATCAATGGGGTACATTTGAACGAAAATGGGAATCGACAAATAGCCCGCTATATCGTAGAAACCCTCATTGGAAAAACAAACTCACTCACGGATGTTCAAATGGACTCGCTCCGGAGTGCGGTGAAAGACAAAAATGGACACTGGTTCAAACGATATAGGGCAACAAGTGGAAATGATGTCTGGGGTACACGTTCGATTCAGGACGGGAACAAGAAAACGTTGACCCGGGAACTTGAAATGCTGGATACCTTGACAGCCAATCGCGACAAACGCATATGGGCTTTAGCTCAAGGGAAAGATTTGGAAATCGATGACAGTAATTTGCCAGACCCCGTCATCGTGGGGACTCATATTACCCGGGATGTCCAATACTTGGATGCGGAAGAAGCTATTTCTAGAATGACTTTCCCAAAAGATTTGCAAGTAAATGTATTTGCATCGGAAAAGGATTTTCCCGAAATCACCAATCCTGTAGCTCTGCAATTCGACAGTCAAGGGCGTTTGTGGGTAGCTGCCTGGGGGGATTATCCAAAATGGGAACCGGGGAAAAAAACCAATGACCGTCTCGTTTACTTGACGGATGAAGATGGAGACGGGGTGGCCGATAAAGCCACGACTTTCGCCTATGTGGCTAACCCCACTGGATTTGAATTTTGGAATAACGGCGTTATTGTCGTTTCAGCTCCTGATATCCTTTACTTAAAAGATACCGATGGAGACGGGGTGGCGGACTATGAAGAACGGATCTTTGGTGGGATAGGATCGGACGACACCCATCACACGGCCAATAATCTCGTATATGGGCCGGATGGCTATATCTATTACCAACGCGGTATCTTTATTTTGGAAAATGTAGAAACCCCCTATCGACGAAGTGAAGAGTCGGGTACATCGGGTTTGTATCGTTTCAACCCGCGCACTTTCGATTTCTCCTTTGTGGTAGATAATTTTCCAAATCCACACGGCATCAGCTTCGATAAATGGGGAAACCTTTTTATCACTGACGGTACCAGTGGGCGAGCATTCCACGTGTATCCTGATCGTAAAGTAACCTCGACCACCGATGTCACTGTCTGGGCGAAACGACCCCTGTTCAAGCAAACCGTAAGGCCTGTGTGCGCAAATACCATCCTTGCCAGCAGCCATTTTCCTTCGGATTATTGGAATAGCTTTCTATTGCTGAATGTAATTGGTTACCAAGGAATTAAACGGTATTACCTCGACTACAAGGAGCAGGGGGTTATTGAAGGTAGGGAAGCAGAAAACTTCCTATTTACCGGTACGGATCCTACTTTCAGACCGAATAGCGAAGCGACCCCGAGAGTGGTCGGTCCTGACTACAAAGGGGATCCAAATTTTAGACCTGCCGATGCTCTGACGGGGCCTGACGGTGCACTGTATTTTGCTGATTGGCATGACGCCGTAATAACCCATTCGCCCTATAACCTTAGAGATGCCAGTAGGGATAAAATTCACGGACGGATCTATCGGGTAACAGCCAAAAACAGACCGCTCCTAGCCCCGGCCAAAATTGCCGGTGAACCCATCGAGAAGCTTTTGGAATTGTTTAGAAGCCCAGAAGATGAAACCCGTCATCGGGTGCGTGTCGAACTGAGCGGTAGGGATTCCGATGAGGTCATTGCAAAAGCGGCCGATTGGTTGAAAGGTCTTAGCCTCAATAAGAAGGAAGACTTAATTCCCATGTTGGAAATTTTATGGTTACATCAACAGCACAACGTGAAAAACCACGAATTGCTCCGGCAAATGCTCACAGCTCCCGATGAACAAATCAGGTTGGCAGCCCAAAAAGTTGCCTGGCATTGGAGTGACCGTAACCATCATTTCGTAGGCCCAGCAGATAACAAAATCTCCGGTATGCAGTTCCGTACATTTTACGAAAGCTTCTGGACCCATCCCGATAGTGTAAAGGTAGAAACACCTGAAACTCATGCGGGGCATTCAACTGCGCCACCTCTCCCGTCTTCGGATCGGGTGGAATTAGATCTAACCAAGGATCCCACTGCGAAAGTCACGATGGGAGCAGCTGCGCTCCGGTTCACAGTTCACCAGTTTACCGTGAAGGCAAACCAACCCGTGGAGTTAACCTTCGACAATAACGACTTGATGCAACATAACCTACTGGTAGTGATGCCCGGTGCTGCTGACGAAATTGCACAGCAGGCGATCGATTTGGGCGATAAAGGACCAGCAAAGGCCTATGTTCCCGATAACCCCAAAGTCTTATATGCAACCAAGCTATTGGATCCCAAGCAAAAACAGACGCTTAAATTCAAAGCTCCGCAGACACCGGGCGACTACATGTATGTTTGTACATTTCCTGGGCACGGACCTACCATGCGAGGTGTCATGAAGGTGGTTCCCTAAGTAAAGTTTGCGATGATTAAAATTGGAATCATAGGTTTGTCGGTCCATAGTGCTGACTTTACCCAGATCATCAATCAAACGGCAGAAGGGCGACAGAATTGTCGGGTTACCCAGTTATATCATCCCCCGGGCAACCCCGACGTGGAGTTTAGTCGGGTGCAACTCGAACGATTCCAGACCGTCGTGACCCAACATGGGGTAAAAATGGTAAACTCCATCGAGGCAATATTACCGGAGGTCGACTGCATGATGCTTTTAACCAACGATGGGCGCCCGCACTTGGAGGAAATACGCCCAATTCTCAAAGGAGGAAAGCCGATATATGTCGACAAACCCATGGCGGAATCATTGAAGAACGTAAACACGATTTTCAAAGAGGCTGCCAAATACCAGGTTCCGGTGTTTACTTCCTCTGCTTTACGCTATGTACAAAAAGCTCAATCGATCGCCCAGGGTGCAGTAGGAAGGGTCAATGGTGCCCTGACTTTCGGACCCGCACCCTTACAAAAGAGCCATACCGATTTATTCTGGGACGGTATTCACGGTATCGAACTCTTGTACACCGTGATGGGGCCCGGTTGCGAATACGTATCGAGGGTTTATTCACCTGAAACCGATGTAGTAACGGGGGTATGGAAAGATGGGAGAACCGGCGTTTTCAGAGGTATTCGTGCAGGAAAGGTCGGTTTTGGAGGTACCGTATTTGGGAATGACGGCATCGTCGAAATTGGGAAATTTGACGGTTATGAAGGCCTTGTTGATGCTATTTTGACATTTTTCAGCACCGGGCAAATGCCGGTGAAACCCGAGGAAACCCTTGAGCTTTATGCTTTCATGCATGCCGCAGATGTAAGTAAGATGGAATCGGGCAGAAAAGTAAGTATCGCTGAAGAATTAGCAAAAGTGCTCTAAGGTTGGGGGCAGATCCTTTTCAAATTTTATTCATTTAACACATCATTTTGATATGAAACAAAGCAGATTAAATCGGCTCTTTAATAAAAATTCAGGCAAATGTTTTGATGTCGCTATCGATCACGGCTTTTTTTGCGAATACTCGTTTCTATCGGGAATCGAAAACATTGCGGAATCTGTCCGTATCCTGATTGAAGCTGCTCCCGACGCCATCCAGCTGACCGTCGGACAAGCACGCCATTTGCAGTCTGTGCCGGGTAAAGACAAACCCGCCCTAGTTCTGCGGACTGATGTCGCTAATGTATACGGGGCGGATTTACCGGAAGTACTCTATAGCAGGATGATCGAAGAACCGGTACTTCAAGCTCTACGTCTCGATGCAACTTGCGTAGTTGTGAATCTATTTCGCATCCCCGGCGCTCCGGAAGTGACCGATCAGTGTATCCAAAACATACTTAAACTCAAGCCATTATGTGATCATTATTCAATGCCCTTAATGATCGAACCTCTCGTTTTTCGTCCCAATCACGAAGCGGGTGGTTACATGGTTGACGGAAACATAAAACTCATTTCGCCTATGGTCCGGCAAGCCGTGGAATTGGGGGCTGATCTAATCAAAGCCGATCCTACCGACGATCCTGAAGAATATCATAAGGTTATAGAGCTGGCTGGCGATGTCCCCGTGTTAGTCCGCGGTGGTGGTAGAGCCCCTGACGGAGAATTGCTGGATCGGACCTACCGCTTAATGAAGCAGGGCGCAAAGGGGATTGTCTACGGAAGGAATGTCGTTCAACACCTTGATCCTGGCGGAATGACGCGAGCGCTAATGGCCATAGTGCATGATGACGCCCATCCCAAGGATGTTATCGGTATGATTCAAAGCCAGTCTTAAATCGGCTTTCATACGGGAAGCCCAAGATCGATTCGATATGAAAACAGTAAAGGTAGGTATCATCGGAGGGGGGTTGATGGGCAAAGAAGTAGCGAGTGCGTTTGGCAGATGGTTTGCGTTGAGTGACTTCCCTGTAAAGGTGGAGTTAACCGCAGTATGTGACCTAAATCCTCAAGCACTTGAATGGTACCGTCAAATCCACACGGTAGAACTTCTAACGACCGACTATAAGGAACTACTCTCAAGGGAAGATGTTGAAGTCGTTTATGTCGCTTTACCCCATCATTTACATCGCGATTATTATGTAGAAGTATTAGAGGCTGGCAAAGACCTTTTGGGCGAGAAGCCATTCGGGATTGATTTAGCAGCAGCTAGGGAAATTTGTGCACAAGCGGCGCAAAAGGGACGATTCGTTCGGTGTGTATCCGAAATGCCCTTTCTTCCCGGTCCTCAACGGGTCATAGATGAGGTGCAATCGGGGCGAATTGGCCAGGTACTTGATGTCAAAGTAGCATTTTTACATTCCAGCGATCTGGATCCTGAGAAGCCTGTAAATTGGAAAAGACAGGTTCCCTATTGTGGAGAGATCGGGGTGATGGCCGATTTAGGAATGCACGTAATGCATATCCCCTTACGGTTGGGATGGAAGCCCGAACAGGTATTTGCTATACTACAAAAAATTATAACGGAACGTCCTGATGGAAAAGGAGGAAGGGCAATAGCTGACACCTGGAATAACGCTACGCTTCTAACCACCTTTTCAACCGATGCAGAAAAGGTACCGCTACTAATCGAGATGAAAAGATTAAGTCCAGGGGAAACCAACTCATGGTTAATAGAAATAAATGGAACCGAGGGGGGTGTAAGGTACAATACCAAGGATACCAAAGCCCTCTGGACCTTCCGACGGGGGAAAGATCAGGTATGGCAACGCACAGATTTAGGTTTTGAAGTACCCTTTCCCACCGTTACGGGGAAGATCTTTGAACCGGGTTTTTCGGATGGTTTTATGCAGATGCTTGCCGCTTATTTTGTAGAACGAGAAGGGCAATTGGAGGACCAATTTCATTGTCTCACACCGGAAGAAGTCGTCAGTGCACATAGCCTATTTGATGCCGCTTTAAAATCACATCTCACCGGGACTACCGTCTCTATTACGTATTAAACAATGTGTAGTTTACCCCGAAACGGAATAATTGCGGGTGGGAATTGGATAGTTGATTATATTAAATTGATCGATACCTATCCGTCGGAAAATGCGTTGGCTAACATATTGGGAGAGAAAATGGACACCGGTGGAGCTCCCTGTAATGTTTTGAAGGCGCTTCGTAAAATGCAGGTCGATTTCCCCTTGGAAGGGATCGGTCTGGTAGGTGATGATGAAGCAGGCCGAGAGCTACTTCGAGTTTGTGAGAACTATGGCATTGAAAGTCAGCAAATCCGGACACTTCATGGGAAAGGAACTTCTTATACCGACGTTATGACGGTCGCTTCGACGGGCAAACGGACCTTTTTTCATCACCGGGGTGCGAGCGCTCATTTGGATATTAGTGACTTTGATTTTTCTACGACTCGGGCGAAGTTCTTTCATCTCGGCTATCTCTTATTGTTAGATCAGTTAGACCATGTGGATGAAACGGGTCGAAGTGGTGCCTCGCGGGTGTTGGAAGCAGCCCAACAAAATGGGTTGATTACTTCGGTCGACTTAGTAAGTGAACAATCCGATCGATATATGAGTATAGTTGCCTCCTCCTTGAATTTTATAGATATATTGTTTTTGAATGAGTTTGAGGTTGAGCGACTTACGGGGGTGAACCTCCTGAATCAAAACGGTAATGTTGTGCTGAGTCAAGCTCAGGAGGCAGCGCGCCGGATTTTACAAAAAGGTGTACGCCGTTGGGTGATCATACATTTTCCCTTAGGAGCTCTGGCCTTTAATCCCCACGGAGAATACTGGCTGCAGCACTCAATACATGTGGATGAAGTACGCGGCACAGTGGGAGCCGGGGACGCGTTTGCGGCAGGAGTCTTAGGCGCACTTCATAATGACTGGCCTATTCAAGAATCACTGCAGTCAGGCGTATGTGTAGCAGCCACTAGTTTACGAGCTGCCGGGGCGTCCGAGGGTATTATGCCATGGGGAGATTGTTTAGACTTCGGGAAGAGTCAAGGTTACCACGAAAATTCGATTATTAAAACCTAATATTCTAAACCTAAATCCTTAACCTATTACCTAATGGAAAACGTAAATGAAGCGACAGCCGAGCGGGGTGACGCCGTTCGATCAAGACTACCTGATTCAAAAAAACTGGGTTTTTGGAGCAATACCTTCATCATTTGGGGGCTCGTTTTAACCGTTTCCAGTTTACTTGTCGGCGGACTTGTTGGAAGTCAGTTGGCTTTTTGGGACGCCATGTTGGTCATTGCAATGGCGGGTGTATTCAATACCTGTTTAGCCATTGCGGTGGGGCTTATAGGCACTCGGACGGGATTTACCAGTGCTATGATCTTCCGTTTTTCGTACGGAGATATCGGGGTGATTCTCCCCAATTTTATCATGTCTATCACCACGGTAGTCTGGTTCGCGGTTATTTTAAATATTACGCGGGATGCATTTGTAGAAATGTTCGGTATTACCGTTTCTTCGAATGGCGTATTGTATTGGTTAATTACACTGACCATGGCATTTATCTTCTTTTTACCTGCCTACAAGACAATGCGCTGGATCGCCTACGTTGACTACTTGGCTGCGCCCGCCCTGATCTTTGTTTTGATCACAACATTTTGGGGAGCGTTAGACGTAGGAGGGGGATTAAAGAACATAATAGCTACTTCGCCTGCAACTTCAGCATCGGTATTTATGGTATTTACCACGGCCGCAGGGGGGTGGCTTCACGCCAATACGGTGATGTCGGATTTCACACGGTTCTACAAAACGGAGAAACAGGCGGTATTGGGGCTATTTACAACTTTTGGGATACTCATGGTTTTCCAATATATCGGAGCAGCCATAGGCGCGATGGCAACCGGAGAATGGAATATCTTTTTGATCATGGAACGCTTTGGATTATTGCAAATAACGTTTGTCATTCTTTTCCTCGGCTCCTGGTCTACTGCCATGGCAGCAATCTATTTCGCCGCCAACCTCATGGCAGCTCCTCCCATTCCCGAATACAAAAATGAAGAGTCGACTCGCAAGCTGGTCTTGATTATTTCGACCCTCGTAGCTTTGGTATGCTCCTGGTATGGGCCGGACAAAATATTTAACTTTTTCCTTCAATTCCTGGCTTGGCTGGTCGGTCCCATTGCGATCACCGTTATTGTAGATTATTGGCTTCTACCTCAAAAGAGGCATCTCTACGATTCCGTAAGTGGAAAAACCGATATGCTCGTAAACCCTGCCGCCTTCCTGGCGTGGTTAATCGGATTTATCACAGGGTATTACACGCAAAATTTCTTTATTTCCATTTTCAACGGTATGCTGGCTACAGGCGTGGTCTATTATGTGTGGATGAAACTCGCCCTGGATAGAGGTACTACCCCCGAATTACAATGGAAAAACACTTTTGGTAGCAAAAAGGAACAAGAACTCTCTTCGTCAAAAAGTGAAAAATAATATCATTAATTAGGAATAAAATAGGGGGTTAATAAGGGGTAGTGACTTAATTTTGAGGACTTATGAAAAGAATACTGTTCATTTTCTCAATCCTTATTCTCCCCCATTCCAATTGTTTAGCCCAGGGGGATATTTTAAAAGCCGGTGTTGCTCAATTGAATATAACGCCTTCGGTAGGCTACCCACATTATCGAAATTTTGGCACGGCTGTACACGACTCTCTCTATGTAAAAGCCATCGTCTTTCGACAAGGAGCCTTGGCATGGGCTATTGCTGTATGTGATTTATTGTGGATAGAGAGAAGCTTATCTTCTGAAGTTCGGATGAGGGTTTCAGAAAAAACCGGTATCCCCTTCGACAACATTTTGATCACCGCCACCCATACGCACACAGGTCCGGCGTATCATCCGAATATTTACGAATTAAATGACCATTTACGAAAATTTGACGGTACTGTTGAAGACGCAATTTCGAAAGATCGGTATCCAACCCTACTTGCCGACCGCATTAGTCAGGCGTTGACAACAGCTTTTGACTCGGCTGTACCGGTGAGGATTCGATCCTACTCGGATACGTTGATCGATTTGTCGTTCAACCGGCGATTTATAATGCAGGACGGGAAAGTCAGGACGAATCCAGGTAGAGGAAATCGAGAAATCGTCAAAACAGCAGGACCGGTAGATCCGGAATTGAACATCTTACGTATCGAAAAGCAAAGCGATGGTGCGTTGATAGCGGTAGTGTCGAATTTTGCCGTCCATTCGGATACCTTTGGCGGAACAGCTTTTTCGGCCGATTACCCGGGGGTACTGGCCAAGGCTTTGGAAGAAAAATTCGGAAGGAATATTGTTTCAATCTTTTTGATGGGGGCAAGTGGAGACATCAACCATCTCGATGTACGAAAAGATGGGGTAGTGCTCACGACGGAGATAATTGGGCGACGGCTAGCTGAAAAAATAGGGGCAAACTTAAACCAAGAAGGGGAAGGGGTTAGACCTCGACTTGACGCTTCCGCTGAATTCGTCTATGCCCCCTTACAGGCCTACAGTGAGGAGGAAATTCAGTGGGCAAAAGACCGACAAGCTCCAGCGAAATATGGCGAAACGGGATTGTTCCAGTTGAGAAGACCGATGAAAATTCGTTCTTTAGAAAGAATACGAGCTACAGAAGCCATTCCCCCAACGATCAATACCGAACCCTGGACCCTGCCGGTAGAAGTTCAAGTTTTCAAATTGAGCGAGGAAATCGCGGTCGTAGGCTTGCCGGGGGAAATTTTTGCTGAGTTGGGCCTGTCAATAAAAAGAATTTCACCCTTTAGAACCACCTTAATTGTGGAATTGACAAATTCCCATATCGCCTATGTACCCACACAAAAAGCTTTTACACAGGGAAGTTATGAGGTGCTCAATTCGCGACTTGCGCCAGGCGGAGGTGAATTAATGGTTCAAGCAGCTGCGATGCTCCTGAAAGAATTAAAAAAGGAATAAATATAAAGTAGGGAGAGGTAAGCGCCTGGCCCTTAAACTGATTCATATGCGTTACGAACTACTTTTCACACATCAACTTCGGGAAGCCATCGAAAAGAACACACCGGTCGTATTACCCTTAGGTGTTCTTGAATATCATGGAGATCATTTGGCCAATGGAGTCGATACACTGGTGATAATTAAAGCCTTGGAAATTCTTGAAAAGGAAGGCGATTTGATTATTCTACCTCCCTTTTACTACGGTGCAGCCAGCTATGCAGTGGAACCTCCGGAAGGCAACGGTTCAGTTCATATCGAACCCCGGATTTTAAATCCCTTCGCGAAAGCACTTTTTGATAATTTATTGCGGATCGGTTTCAGAAATATTCACGTCTTGGTTCATCATCAAAGTGAGAATTTTACCGCTGGTATGCCCACCGATTTAAGTTTCAAGCTAGCCGCTCGTGAAGCAACCTTCGCATTTTTGGAAAATACCCGCGGGGAAGGATGGTGGGGTAAATCCGACTCTTCGGACTACTATGAAAGTCATTCGCAAGGGGACAATCCTTTTAATTGGATTCGGGTACATCCTTTCTTAAGTGAAAGAGTCCAGCAGTCTTATCCGATTGACCATGCTGGCAAACTGGAAACTGCACTCATGATGGCTCTCTGTCCGGAAGGGGTCGATATGGAACGCTTTAACCCTGACAAATGGTATACGCAAACGGCAGTAGAGGCCACGCTTGACTATGGAGAGGAAGTAAAAGAGGCGGTTTTGGCAGACCTACGAAATTTGCTATTTTCCAGTTAAACGACACTGGTTGAAAATGGAAAAACTCATGAAAATTCACCCAAACGATAACGTGCTTGTGGTGAAGAGGGAAATCGCGGAGGGAGAAATCATACAGATCAACGGGGAATCGGTTCGTTTTGGTAAAAAAATAGGATTGGGGCATAAAATTGCCGAAATTCCTATTTCCAAAGGTGAAAGGGTGATCAAATTTGGAATCCCTATTGGTTCGGCGACAACGGACATTTTACCTGGAGATCACGTGCATCTACATAATCTGCAAAGCGATTATATCCCCACCTACACGCATGACAATGAATTTAACAAATAAGGAGCCAATAGTTGGTTATCAGAGGCAGGACGGTCGGGTTGGGATCCGAAATGTAATTGTTATTGCGTATCTGGTTGAGTGTGCTCATCATGTCGCTCGTCGGATCGCTAATTTTTTCCCAGAAGATCCCGTACATGTAATTGGGTTTAGCGGCTGTTATCCTAATGCCTATGCCGATAAGATGATGAATGCCCTTTGTACACATCCCAATGTCGGGGCAGTGTTATTGGTATCTTTAGGTTGTGAAAGTTTTAATCGAAATCGTTTATTAGAAAATATTCGCAGTAGTGGCAGGCCAGTTCATTTGGTTGGAATTCAAGAGCGAGGGGGTACAGCTAATGCGATGCAAGAGGGTAAGACCTTTGTATCAGAAGCCTTAGAACATTTAAAAGGAACGTCTAGGGCAGTGCTTCCCTTTGAGGATCTTATTGTAGGCGTAGTGTCGGGTGGAAGTGATGCTACCAGTGGCTTAACGGCAAATCCCGCGGCTGGAAAAGCTTTTGACTACATTGTGGAGGGAGGCGCAACGGCCATTTTTGAAAATACAGGAGAGATGATCGGTCTGGAGGACCACATGGCTGCCCGTGCGGTAACCGAAGAATTAGGCGAACAAATTAAAGCTGCCGTACACAAAGCCGCCCGGTATTATTCGGTGATGGGGCATGGCAGTTTCGCTCCGGGAAATGCCGAGGGTGGATTGACGACCCTGGAAGAGAAATCTATGGGAGCATATTGTAAGAGTGGATCCGCTCCGATAGTAGGGTTGATCAAACCAGCCGATCGAACCGGGAGGAAAGGATTATACTTGATGGACATTGTGCCCGACGGCGAACCAAGGTTTGGTTTTCCCAATCCTAATGATATTGCGGAAATGAACGAGCTCATTGCCTCGGGAGCCCATTGCATTCTATTTACAACCGGTAGAGGTTCGGTTGCAGGATCGGCCATTTCGCCGGTCATCAAGATTTGTGCAAACCCAGAGACTTACCAAAGAATGCGCGGAGATATGGATATCAATGCTGGTAAAATCCTTTATGACCAGGCGACAATAGAAGAAGTCGGCAAGGAGATCGTACAGAAAATTATCTTGACTGCCCAGGGACAACCCACTTGTTCCGAAGCACTAGGACATCAGGAATTTTCCCTTTCCTATAAGTCTTTTGAACCTATAGGTCCTGCCTGTTTGCCTAGCGTCTGAGTACTTTTACTCGCAGTTCTCGCCTTTAGCTTCTTTTTTACTTTCGACGAAGGTTTTGGTCGCACTTTGGATTAGCTCTAATCCGAGTACTTTGAGGCCATAACCCCCTTCGATCGCGGTTTTAGAATAACCCCTCTTGCATACCGGTCCCCAGTAAAGAGACGATCCGGCTGTAAATGCGGTATGGACGTAGGCTACTTCCTGTTTTCCTATATTGAGTGAAATGCGAGGAAATGCGACCCCGTATTGTAAATCAACAGGGATGCCTAGAAAAGCAGCTGCATCGAAGGTACCTTCAAGAATGTCAGCCTTACTGAAATTACCTGTGGCTTCTACATCGGTACCCTTATATTCAAATCCACCGTCGGCACTTATACTACACTTGGTTTTAGCCTGAGCCGAAGCATTTTCAGACATCATGAGTTGAGAGACAAAATGCACACCCACATCGATTGATACCGGTATGGGGAGTGGAATTAATCCTGCAGGAGTAGGTATGGCTTTAAGGGGAATGCTGAGAGCTACTTTGGGAATTTTAAAATTATGCTCGCTGGAATAGCCTCCCGCAGCGGCCATTTCTATTTCAAGGTCCACCGTAATGCCCTTCATTTGGGCGCGGAAGCTATTGAGTTTGTGGTTAGAAATACCAATCTGCGTATGTTGCTCGGGTAGACGGGCTACCCCTTTTGCAAAAAAGCGCGAAGTTGCCTCACCACCTTCCCTTTTGATCATCTCGAAACTGAAAGTACAGGCGTTGAGTTCACCGCGTGAGGTATGGGGTTCAATCCTGATTCGGTGTTCTACTCCGCCAGAATGAAAAGAACGCTCTATCGGCCCGGCATGAAACCCTTCGGTACTCATGACCTCGTCGCCATCAATCCGTAATGATGTGGCGTCTGCCCACTGGGGGGTGACCGTCCATTCTATGGATCCTTCCCGGATAATATCGGTTAGTGCAGCATCTTCGGTTTCAAACCGATACTCATTGCCAGTAGAAGACACCGATTTAATTTTTTTCATCACCTCCCCCGAAATCAGAATCGTTTGTCCTGGTAACGGCTCTTGCTCAAAGGCACTTTTTTTCACGATTACCGTTCCATCATCTTCATTTTCGGATACTAAAGCTCCGGGATCTTCAATGATGACCGTCTGTTCGGAGTAGGATACGTGGTAACCTTCTTGCCCAATTGGTTCTACGGAATTATTCTTTTTGCATCCAATGGTTAATAAGAAAGGTATAGCAAGTAAATAACGGATAATTTTCATGACACAGCTATTTCACAGTAAGTACGATTCTTAAAATTGGGGGAAATGTCTTATCTGGTCACGAATCACTGAGCCATTTACCTCGAAACAGTACTTATATGACCTAACTAATGAGTAGTCAGGGTTCAGTCATAGGCGTAAAAATCCGTTTTTCAATCAGTTTTGAAGTTGGACCAGTAGGGGGATGTGGATGGCTTATTATAATTAGAACTTGGATGGGCGTACTCAGCTTTGGTCAATTAAAAAGTTAGGTATGGTTATAGTAGGACAACGGAAGAATTTTTATCGGTGGTTAGAAAGTAATAGTGAGCCCACCGTCTACAGTCACTACCGATCCCGTCATATATGAAGCATCAGGTCCTGCCAGGAACCAGGCAACACCAGCAATTTCTTCAGGTTGCCCGGCGCGCTTAAGGGGTAGGTGGTCATATTTTATATAATTGTCGTAAAACCATTCGGTTTCTAGTTCGTTTTCACCGTTTGCATTGATTGACATGGGTGTATCGATAAAACCGGGTGCGATCGTGTTTGCCAGTATTTTTTTGGGGGCCAATTCCAATGCTAAGGAGCGTGTAAATTGGGTGATGGCTGCTTTCGCCATTCCGTATGCCGAAGCTCCATATTCTACCCGTCGATCATGAATTGAGGTAATATGAATAATTCTCCCACCTTCACACATTAATGGGACTAATAATCTACAGCTTTTTACTGTTCCATAAAGCATTACCTGTATGGCGTTGTCCCATGAACTAAAATCACTTTTGATTGCGGGGAAACATTCCGAGACCCCGATACTGTTGATCAATACATCAAAATTTGAATGGTGTTCATGGATATAACTATAAAAGTCATCCAATTGGGACTCATTTCGAATATCCAGTTGTTTTAAAGCATGGCCTGTACCATGCAATCCAGCAAGTGCGCTTTCGAGTTTAGAGAGGTCGGAAGAAGCAATGATGACCATCCAGCCTTCTTTAGAAAATCGTTCAGCAATGGCTTTTCCAATACCCGAAGATCCACCTAAGACGATTACTTTTTTTCTTTTCATAAGTTCTTAAACGTAGCCTTTCTCTAATAGGTAGCTCTCCCTCCTGAAATATCATAAACAAATCCGGTGGAAAAGCTATTTTCAGGAGAGACAATAAAACATGCGACTGAGGCAACCTCTTCTACCGTGCCTAGTCGACCCATAGGTATAAGGGATTTCATATATTCCAGTTGTTCTGGGGCGGTATTTAAATTCATTTCCGTTTTGATAACGGCCGGAGCGAGCCCATTAACGGTAATGCCATGGGTAGCAAACTCCTTACCCAGCCCTTTTACCATTCCAATTACCCCAGCCTTACTGGCGGTATATCCTACCATGAATGGATTCCCATCTTTTCCAGCCATGGAAGCAAGCAAAAGCACTCTACCATATTTTTGATGAACCATATGAGACAATCCATATTTCGCCATTAAAAAAGACCCCTTCAGATTGACCTTATAGAGGTTGTCAAAAGCACTAGTTTCGTATTGAAGAATCGATGTATGGGTAGGTCCTACAATGCCCGCAGCGTTAATGACGATGTGAATGCCACCGAATTGTTCTATTACCTTTTCATACCCTTTTATAACCGATGGTTCATCGCTCACGTCAACAGGTATACCGATTACCTCGGTACTTGAATTCCGAAGTTCCTGGACGGTTTTTTCCAACGCTTTATGATCCAGGTCAAAGCAAGCTATTTTCGCGCCTTCGTATGCTAGGCGATAGGCTATTGCCTTTCCAATGCCTTTGGCTCCTCCTGAGATAACGGCTACATGATTCTCAAAACGTCGATTCATCTATTCTTATGGCGTAGGTGATTTTTTTAGTGATAGGAACGTGTTCAGTCTAAAGAGGGTGTTTTATATAGATTCTTTCCATCGACGGTAATCTCTACATCGAGAATATATTTTTTCAAATCTGAAATATTGATTGACACACCGAGCCCTGCTTTTTCAGTAAGATTTATATAACCCTCTGCATCCGGGAGAAATTTATCGGTCGTGATATCCTTCGCTAATTGTTTGGGTTCTACCGGATATTCAGATATAATATGGTCTTTTAATCCAACATAGGGCTGCAGGGAAGCACTTAATGCAAGATGGGAGGTGAAGGTGTGATTGACGTATACAATGCCTTTTGCATGGGCTTCCTCTGCTACTTTTTTAGCGGGAGTGATTCCGCCAATCCTTCCCGTATCAATTTGGATGAAATTTAGACCAGCATAGTCGAGCATCGCGGCGGCTTGTGGATAATTGTTACAACCTTCCCCTGCCGCAAGCGGGACTTTCGGGTTGCTAAGAGATAGTTTTTTATAGGCTCTCAAGGCCATATTTGCAAATGGTTCTTCGAGCCAGTAGGTGTTTACTTCATTCAAAACGGAAAGTCTTTTTTGGGCTGTGTCAACCTCATCGCCCCAAACCGTTCCAATATCAACCATCAGATAGGCATCCTTTCCCAGTCCCTCACGGGCTGCTCTAAAATGGTCTTCATCATCCTCAACACTTCCTTTTCCAATGGGGCCCCAACCAAATTTAACCGCACGAAAACCCGATTGCTGCGAATGAAGTGCTTTCTGGTAGGTTTCTTCAGGAGTATTTCCAAATAACTGAGAGGCATAAGGTAGTTTAGGGTAGGCGCTGTTATAGCCTAAAAGACTGTATACCGGTTCATTCAATTTTTTTCCGAGCAGGTCCCAAAGCGCAATGTCAATGCCAGAAAGCGTATGGTCTGCTTGTAATAAATCAAAACTGTGGGCATGTACTTTTTCCATTATTCGCCGGATGTCATTGGGTTCGTTTAATGGCATACCCTCTACCGACATTCGAACCGGTTTACAGGCACTATGTGACATGGGACAAACATAAGCTGCAATGGTAGGCAATGGTGCTGCTTCACATTCGCCCCACCCTTCTAAACCCCCCGCTCTTACACGCACTAGGGTAGCATCCTGACTCCCATCTCCTATATCTTCAATTTCCGGCATACTGAGGTAAAAAAAGTCAACCGATTCGATTTTCATAAGCTATTGTATTTTAAAAGGTTATAGTATTTGTTTCTTATTAATTAGGTTGTTTTTCACTAGCTGTGCCAGCATAAATGGTAACTCGCGTGGCGATTTCTTCTCCTGGTTTAAGAACCGAGCACTGCCCTAATTGTGCAGCTTCATTTACACTGACAGGCATGGCCGTGGCAGGTTCCAAAATGGAGGTGTAATGGTTAAAGAATTTCCCATAGGATGCGAAATACCATTGATATGGAAATACAGATGGGTCATAGTGGTAAGCGAAAAGTCGTTGCGCCGCTTCTGAAATCATAGCCATGTAGCCTTGATTAATATCATAGAGGTAGAAAAAGTCCATAGTCCCATCTTTGGAGGGGACCATGGAAGCGTCATTACCTTCAATAGTCGGCCATTGGAATGGAGCTTCTCGTGCGAAGCGAGAAGAATCAGGGGAAACTATTCGGGCAATTTTTGCGTCCGATTTAAGCTGATCTCCTTCCCTAATGTTCAATGCAGCATGTAGCTTCCATAGGAAATGTCGGGTCTGGTCAGAATTGTTTTTGATTCGATAACTCAATTCGATTTCGGGTCGACTTTCGTGCATTCGAACGTTTTTTTGATAGTATAAAGAACTTAGCGGAAGTAAGCCACTCATGAGGATTTCATCTTTGCTCGTTTGGTAATTGAGTGCTGTCGTCCACAATTCACCGTGATCGGGATAGGATATACCGTCTATCGATTCCGGTATATCATTGGGTAGCAATTCATCAATTCCACCCCAAAAATTTTCGTCATAATCCGTACCGGGTGGTTTCTTTTCGAGTCCTATCCCAGGGTTAGACCATAGAAATTCATAGCCTAGAGTTTTGTTGAAGATGCTTGTAATTTTTCCGCCGATTTCAGGAGCAACCTCTACGCGAATGAAATCGTTCTCTAGTGCAATTAGGATCGTCCCTTTTTCATTTCGTTGGGTCATTGCTGAGAAATGTTTACAGTGTGGACATAGGTCTTGAGTACATCTGCCAATAGGTTATTACTTGGGTAGCTAAAACCTAGGTGTTGACGATAGCCTTCGGCATATTTCTTGTTGATATACTTGCCATTACGTTCTGAAAAGGATAACATCGATTCGATAAATTCATCCACTCCTGAAATAGTTCTCAGCCAATTTCGCTGCGTTTGGTGACAAGCAACCATTTCGGATTTTATGTTAATTACGGACGAAATATCCACCATGGTCGTTCCAACAATCTCGTTGCCATAACGGTCTTTCCCGTGGGCGGCGTCTGCATAATACAAATGTGGAACTTGATTGGTAGGGGTAAGACCAGGTGTTTCTATATTGGGTATACAAGCTGCCATACATGCGGTTTGAGCCAAATGACTTGTAATTTCGTGGTCAAGCATATAGTCATCGGGGCTGGCGGTAATGACGAGGGTAGGTCGAACGGTTCGGAAGAGGCGTATTACTTTTAAGAGCGTGGGTTTGTCGTAGGTTATAAATACATCCTCAGCTTCGAGGCAGTGGTATTGGGCGCCTATTACGGCCGCTGCCGCCGCTGCTTCATCTCGGCGAATTGCGCTAATTTCTATTGCGTTTAGTTCAGTAGAGCCAGCTTGACCAGGGGTCATGGTTGCAGTAACGACATGCCATCCCGCTTGGGCGAGTAGTGCTAAAGTCCCACCACTCCAGATTTCCGGGTCATCGGGATGGGCCATAAGGCATAGTACGGTTTCGTGTGTCATATTATTAGGGATAAAAACCTCTTAAAGGGTTGCGTATTGTTCATCACTGTGGGTTATGCATAGGCAATAAAGGTTACCACCATGCTATATAAAGAGTGCCATATATCAGGGCTAAAATGCCCCACCATAGACCAACGGATTGCCACCAAGGTCGAATCCTTTCGTTAGTGGGGAGCCTTAGCATGGAGGGGCTCCACATCAATCGTTGAATCTCTACGATAGGCCGTGGGCGAGTCAAAAGACTAACGGATACAAGCAGGATGACACAGAAAAACTGTGTGATTCCTCCGGTCACGTAAAAATTATTCAATCCGTAAGTGGAGATAACTTCTGACGTAAATGCAGCAGGGATGATAGCCAGTTGTATCAGTGCTCCCAAGGGTATTCCTAGTACGAGAACTGTCAATGCGGCAGCAGGAGTTGCTCTTTTCCAGAACATTCCAGCCAGGAAGCAAGTCGCCACGGGTACGGCTAGGTAAGTTGATAGGGACTGAAAATAGAGGAAAATTCCCCCAAATTTCTCGATAATCGGAGCATATAAAACTGAAAAAGCGGTGAGACCTAAAGTGCATGCCGTACCCATTTGAATCAATTTTTTATCATTTGCCTTTGGATTAATCCATTTCTTATAGACATCGTAAGTGAAAAGCGTTGAGATTGAATTCAGAAAGGCCGAAATGGTAGACATTACCGTGGCAAGGATGCCTACAAGGATAAGTCCTTTGAGTCCACTAGGGATTAAATTGGCAATTAAAATTGGGTATACGTTGTCAATTTCCGCTTCAGTGACTTTAAATTCAGGAAAGCCGGTGTGGGCTAGTGCTCTAGCCATCATGCCGGGGAATATTTCTAAAAAAGGGCGTAATAACACGAAGGTCAAAGCGAAAACGATGGCCATTCGGACATCCCACTCCGATTTTGCTCCGAATCCTCGCTGAACTAAGGCCTGGTTGATACAGGAATAAAATAATTGGAGATTGAGAAGTGAAAGGACAACGGCGTGCCACGGCATCACCGGCGTATTCATGGATTGCATAAGGTGAAATCCACCTGGAGCATTATCAACGATATCTTGCCAACCATTAGGAAGTTTTTGGTAGCCCAAGAAGAATAGCACAGCTCCAGCTACGAACATTAGTATGAATTGGAAAACGGAAGCGTTTACCATCGACGACATACCTCCAAAGGTCGTTAGCGCGCCAGAGACAATACCCAAGACCAGTACACCTTGCCAGAGGGGTATATTATAAATTACTTCGAAGAGTTTAGCACCTCCATATAATACCACAGCCAGGCTTAAGAAGATATAGCTAACCAACAACAGAATGCTAAAAACGTTAGCACTGCGTCGGTCAAAACGTTCTTCCAGGTATTGGGGCATCGTGATGATATTGTTTCGGAGGTAGAGTGGGAAAAAACAGAAGATCAACGCTGAAAATACCAGAATGGCATTTAGATAAGAATTGACCAAAGGTAACCCGACAAAATAGCCCATTCCGTTCATGCCAATTAGCTGTTCGGAATTTAATCCGGTTGCCACGTAAGCCATTCCAATCGCCCACCAACGTAACGAACCCTTTGAATTAAAATAGGCATCGGCCGACTTTCGCTTTCCCCTCCCTGAAAATAGCCCAATGGCTAAGACGAATACGAAATAACCGACGATCGTAAGGATATCGAAAGAGTTGGCGAGCATAGAGGTGCGTTTTGGTTGCTCTAGAATTCTATTTTTACGTTAGCTTTACCAGAAAATCCGCTAATAATTAGTGTTTCAGTAGCTTCATTGTAGGTTCCCCCGTATACCTTAGTTGGGCGCCGATTTTCTGGGTGAGGTAGTCTTATAGTCACAATTTCTGGTTTACGAATACTAGTACATTCGATAAATGCTTCAATATACCCCTCGGAAAGATGTGATTTTGTGCTCAACTTTATTTCACCAAAGTAGCTTTTCACACCGTTGAGCATAATTTCATTTCCATTATTCATCCAGGCTCTTGGGATCGTCTTCAATAAACTTAGGGTGTCACCGTCTTCCATATACAACATCCACCGTGATTCCATTAGAAACCAGGCCTCTTCATGGGTTTTGTGAGGACTTACACGATACATATGTTCCCAAAATGTATAGGTCTCACGATCAGCGTGAGCTGAGAATGTATTGTAGTATGTGTTGAGAAACGGTTTTACCATTCCCAATTTTGCCTGAAGCCAATTATGACGACTGTAATATGGCTGGCTAAAAGCTGCATTCCCCTGATAGAACAGTTCACTGTGATAGTCCAACATCATTTTGGCCTCGGATGAATGAGGGTTAATGACTTCGCAGAAAATTAGATACAAAGGACCTAGCATTGCGTCTGCTCCGGTAAATGTACCATGGGACCAGAAGGTTTCTTTTTTCTGAAATAAATTTCGCGGGCCGTCGGCTTCTGCCCAGGGTGGAAGGGTAGGTACCCAGCGTCCGTCACCCAAGGGAACTACAGGCGAAAGTGCCCAAAGGGTGCGAACTGTTTCCAGGATATCGTTTTTCCAAGCCTCCGCTTCCTTTCGAATTTGACTAGCAATTCCGGGGTTCACCTTTCCCAATACCTCAGCAATCCTAGAGAGCCCTAAGTAAGCGTATCCGTTTAACATAAATTGGTGAAAATGATCTTCTGGGTCTGCGACTTTTCCATCAATCATTCCATATCCTCTTCCTTTTAGTTCTTCTTTTTTATTCTTATTTCGCCATTGCAACAGGTAGTCTACTGATTTTAGGATTTTGTATTCGGAATCTTTGAGCCACGAAACATCATCCGTATAACGCATATATTCACCCATTGACCATAGTGCTGCTCCCGTTTCGACCGTATACCCCTCATAGTTTTGGATGTATCCACTTTTTAATTGGGTTTCAAGAAAATAGTTAAGTGCTCTTTTTGCTTCATTAAACCTACCCATGGATAGGTAATACTGTATGATGGGAGAACTTTCGGTTCCTATAGGTGAGTAAACACCAATATTAGCAGATAGTACACCGTCGGGTTCTTGCCCAAAGGTAACTAGGTCCAAATGCAGTAGACCTGCTTTTAACATTTCTTCAATGCGCTTTTCCGGCAGTGTAATTTGTGCTGTGGAATTGAGTTTATTTTGCCAATATGCTCGAGCTTCGTCATATCGCTTTGAAAATGATTGATTTGATATAGCACTAGCTTTTTCAGGACTGATGGGGGTATGTGGCATGTAGAATGTAAATTTTACTTTTTCTCCGGGTCTAAGCAAAATGGCCATTTCTTCATTTGGAAGGGGCTTGCCGTTGAGTTTCGATATGCAAAAGACCTTGCCATTTGCAAACGATGAAAAACCAGTGTCATGGTCATACTCGTGGATTTTTCGATACCACCAGCCAGTACCCGGGCGTGGTGTTTTTATCCATGCATACCGCGGTACAGCACCTTTATTTTCAATGGTTGTCTGACTATACAACACCATATCGTCTTCGAAATCGTAGGCTGTTTTCATTTTTTCCTCCAGCTCCTTCAGGTGTTCATCTTTAAAGGTCCGACCTGAACTATGTTTGTCTGCGACGATGTAATGTGTCCCTCTATTTGTTGTGTTTGTAAGTGGTTGATTCGCGAAGGACACGAAGGTAATGGAATGATATAATACATCTTCGTCGCGGAGTTCGGAATGATAGATAGGAAGAAATCCATTTTCTAGTCTCCTAGTGATGTTGTTTTTTACACCCACCCCTCTTCCAAGTGCATATATATAAGCGGCATTGGCATTGGTCTCATTCAACTTAATTAATGAGGAAGAATACTTTGGTCGAATTATTTTACCTTCTTGTCCTGCATCCTGGAGCTCCTCGGATATATCAAACATTCTCATGTCTCGGCTAACTCCCAACCAAATGGGTACACTCATGTGCCTATTATGAGGTGCTACCAAATCAAAAGAAACTTCCTTGTCTTTTTCTATCTGTTGGATTTTAGTAATTGTTTTACGTAAAAGAATCTCTTTCTCGACATCTGTATAAGAACGGAAGTCGTCCGATGTTAAAACAGCTACACCATAGTTGGGGATAAAGATGGGGTAGTCTTTATTTAGATCCCGCAAAAGAAATGAGAATGCATTTTTTGAAGTATGTACCGTGATTCGAGTGGGTTCCGGTCCTGGATCAATACGGACATCTGAAACGTGGACAGTGATCCGAGCAGGGCTATTGGCAGCAATTTGAAAAGTGTTTCCATGACGGTTTCTTTGAGAGGGCTCGATTTTTATTAATTTACCCCCCGTTACCTCTATACGACCGTTAATTTCAGAAGCATTCCATACAATGTTAAAGCTGATGGGTGATTGCGCTCGGATCGTACTGCAGATAAGACTTAACTGTAGTATTAAAATAAGGGTGAAAGTTGTAAAAGGTCTAATTTTTTGTCTTCTGTTATTCATAATAAAGTACGATTTTATGTTCTCCACGGAAGGAGATTATTTTTACACTTTCTGTTTCCTTATCAAATACACCCCCGGTAACCTTAATGGGCATTTTTCTATCAGGATGTGGAACTCTGACGTTAACTTCACGTAAATTTTTATAAAGATTTGGACAACTAATGTCAACAGATATTTGACCGTTGTTAATTGTGGAATTTAAACGGACCGTAATTTCACCAAAATAGGAGCGTACCTTTTCCAATTCAATTTTATTTCCATTCTTTAACCATTTTCGGGGTATTGTCTTAAAAAGATTTAAAGTACTTCCTTCTTCCCTATATAACATCCATCTCGTTTCCATCAGAAACCAAGCCTCTTCATGTACTTTATGTGTACTGTTGGGGTAAGTATGTTCGGTAAATGTGTAAATATTTCTGTCGGCCATTGCAGCGAATGTCTGATAATATGTTTTGAGAAATGGCTTTACCATACCTCTGGCTAATTGTAACCAATTGTATCGACTATAGTAAGGTTGACTGAAAGAAGAATTGTCTTCTAAGAGAAGCTCACTATGAAAATCTAATATTTTTTTTGCATACCAATCATTCGGATCAAATACTTCACAAAAGACGAGATACAGAGAACCAAGTAAGTCGTCGCTTAAAGTGAACGTCCCATGTGAAAAGAATTTTTCGCGGTTAAAATAAAGAACTCTAGGTCCGATGGATTCTACCCAAGGAGGTGCCGTCGGAGTCCAGGCTCCATCTCCGATAGGGATGAGAGGGGAATTTCCCATGGAGTAAATAAATGCAGCCCTAATATCTTCCTTCCAGTGATCTGCCTCTTGTTGAATAGTCTCCTTTTCTGGTAAACCTAACCCATTAAAAACCTCGGACATCCGTGCTAATCCTAGATATCCATAGCCGTTGAGCATATATTGACGATAGTGATCATTAGGATCCGCAACTTTCCCGTCAATCATCCCATATCCTTTCCCTTTCAGACTGTCTATTTTATTGCGGTTTCGCCAGTCAATTAAAAATTGACATGCTTTTACAAGTTTCGGGCTAACTTCCTTCAGCCAAATCGTATCTTGTGTATATCGATAATATTCCCCAATTGACCAAAGTACGGCACCTGTCTCAACCATATAGTCTTGATAATTCATTAGTGAACCATCTTCATGTTGTTTTTTGAGAAAGTAGGCAAGTGATTTTCTAGCTATTTCAAGCCAGCCCATCGAACAATAAAACTGTATTATAGGTGCACTTTCAGTACCAATGGGAAGAAACCTACCCGCATTTGCTGCTAAAATATCTTCAGTTTTTGATCCGAACGTAACCAAATCTAAATGAAGCAGGCCTGCTTTTAGCATCTCTTCTATTCTTTTCTCTGGCAGTTGGATATTTGCAGCGGAAGATAGTTTTTGGTTCCAGTAACTAATGGCGCCATGATAATGTTCTAAAAAAGACTGTTTAGCCAAAAGGTTTGCGAGGAACTCATTAATTGGATTATGCGGAATAAAAAACTCTAAAGTTGCCGTTTCACCCGGTTTCAAAAGTATACTCACTTCTTCTGATGTTAAAGGCTTCCCATTTAATCGAGAGACGGCGAAAACTTTGTTTTGGCCGTAAGACGAAAAACCAGTGTTTGGGTCAAATGTATAGATGTAGGCTTTTGACGAAGACCAACTTGCACCCGGGGATGCTGTCTTGAACCACGCGTAACGAGGAACATCACTCTCATTGACAGCCACAGACCTGAAGTAGAGTGCTACATTCCCCGAAAGATTTAAAATGTCGGGTATTTGGGCTCGTATCTGTTGTTCGCGCTCTTCTACATATCCCGGACTATTACGATAGCCATGGCTGAACATGTCGGAAATATAAGTTGGGGTTCCAACTTCAACCATTTTCTCATTCAGTGTAGTTTCGATTTTAGATACAAAAGACGTTGTGCGATATAGTATATCATTATCTCTGTAAGTTGAGTGTAAAATCGGGAGTACACCATTTTCTAAGCGTCTTTTTGAATCTACTTTAATCCCTTGACCTCTCCCTAGCGCATAGCCGTATATAGCTTCTTTATTGTTAACCTCTCGGAGTTGAGTTGGTGAGGAAATATACTGTGGCGAAATTGTATTGAGTTGTTTTGGATGATGTTTTGAACTTTCTATCATTTGAAACATTCGAACATCTTGTCCAAGACCTAACCATATTGGCATTTCTTGTTGAATAACCTGGTCTTTTATATTGTCAAAAGAGTCTTCTTCTTGATCTTCAATTTTTTCGAGCCTTGTTTTAAGTTTTTTAGATCGTACATAATATTCAATTTCTTCAAATGATCGGTTATCCGCTTCTTCTAATATTGCTACTTTGTAATCTGGAGAATAAACGGGGAACTCCTTGTTAACATCATTTAGAAAGAAAGAAAAATCATGTTTATTAGTTTTCACTTTTATAAGAGTACGTTCCAAAGAATCGCTCCACTGACGTTCTACGGTTATTGAAATTTTTGAAGGTGATTTTCCCTGAATTGAAAAAGTATTTCTAATTACAGATCCTTTCAAATTGATAATAGAAATTTTGCAAATAGTTCCATTGACAGCTTCAATAGATCCGTTTTCAATCGCCTCTCCCCATACAATATTTACCACAGAAATTCTCGGACTTTCACATCTAGTAGTACCCTGTGCCAGAATTGGATTGAGAAACACAATCAGAACTAATGTGACAGTAAAAAATGGTTTTTTTAGATGTGTTTTAACCATAATATTTTTAATACCATAGGTTTAGTGTCTTGATCAAACGTGTTCATTGGGGAATGACTGAATTAATCTTGTGTTAATTTTGTCACGTTGATTTCTGAGAAAATATTAAATGAATACTGACCTTACTATACTAAAAGCATCCTGTACCGAAATTTTTTCAACTAATTCAAAATGGTTAATTGAGGAATAGTTTAACCACATTGACTCAGCAATCGATCAAAATGACTATAATGAGATTATTTTTCATGGATTACTGTGATAAAGGTTTAATGGGAAAGAATTCATAAGTTACGTTACGCTCCTTAGTCATCTTTCCCCTGACAATATTTCTATTAATTCATTGTGTTAATCAGCTATGTTAGCACGAAAAAGATTCGTATATTGACTCTATTAATAATTCGGGTTTTGTTGCAGTAAGGGGTTTCTATCTAAAGCGGCTTGCGGAATAGGGAGGAAGTAATTTTTTTCTGGAAAAAACCTTCTCTCCCCACCTGGTGCTGGGATCACTTTATGCACCCATCGATCACCTTCCCTTTCTATTAACATAGCATGAAGGCTACCGTTTAATTTCTCTTCGGCTAGTTTTAAGCGTAACAGGTCGTACCATCTCTTTTCTTCAAATGCTAATTCTACTCTCCGTTCTCTATGTATTGCAGTACGCATTTCTTCCTTTGTTAATCCTTCAGTTAGTGCGGGCAATTCTACCCTAGCTCTTACTTGGTTTACGGCATCATAAACGCTTGCATCAGGTCCCACTGCTTCATTCTGTGCTTCTGCGTATCCTAAAAGGATCTCAGCATATCTAAACCAAATCCAATGCGCTTTGTTGTTAGCATCACCCACTATTGAGTACTTCGGATTAATCCCCTTCCGCCAGTAGTAGCCCGTATTTGTTGCTTCGCTAGCGTCACTTAAATCTATCTGACTAGGTGTTCCCAGTCCGAAACGTATCACCATCTCTGTGTCGAGCCATGTGGAACCATCGTATATAATCGATTCGTAAAAGCGTTTTTCCCTACCAGCGTATGGATTTTGTGGATCATATCCTGATAAAGGATGTGATATTGGTAGTCCATTTGCCATTGCATACTCATCAATTAATTCCTGAGAAGGAGTTGTAAGTGCGAAGCCACGGAAAGAGTTGCCGACATAGGAAGCTGCATGCATATATGACCTGCGATTATGCATATTACTCGTTAGGTTCGGGTCACTTGGTGTAACAAATATCACTTCAGCGTTATAGTTGTTTTCTTCAAAAAATAACTCATTGTATTGTGGGAAAAGGGAATATTGTCCTAGTTCTATTATTTTTCGATAGGTTTCCGCAGCGTTTTTCCATAAAGCCAGATCGTTGGATGGGTTGTGTAGAGGACTTGCGCGAAACAGTTCTACCCAAGCTTTTAAAGATAATGCCGCACCTTTGGTTACACGACCGGGTTCTTCAGCAACAATTGGTAAATCATTCTGAATTTCATCCAGCTCTCGAATTAGGAAATCAGCAGTTTCGGAAGCTGTTGATCGTGGTTTAAATACTTCGTCACCTTGTTCACTTAGATTTAATACTTCTGTAATGATTGGAACTCCACCGTGGGCCGTCCAGAGAAGATTATAAAAGAAGGCACGAAGGAATCTAGCTTCGGCAAGTCTTACCTTTTTCCAATTCTCAGGAAAATCACGTTCGGTAACATTTTTAATGAATAGATTACACTTGCGAATATGATCATATTGGTTCCATTCATGTGCTTTACCCCAACTTGGGTTTACGTAGTCCGGAGTATACGCTGATAAAGCATAGACTGTTCTACTGTACCTCCCAGCTACCGAATTCATTGCGTTGTCAGAGAAGTTTTCTCTTGGGTCTTCCGCAATTGGCTGTGCAACGGGGCTCTCCAGGCTACCGTATATCTTATTTAGGAAAAGATCAGCATTGTTACTTGATTCCCACAAATTTCCATCAGATACCTGGTCTTTGGGGACAACATCGAGGTAATCGTTACATGCAATAACCGCGACCATAAAACCCATGATGAATATTATATAAATACTTTTTTTAACAGAGTCCATAGGTAATTTCATGATTAATTAAAATACGAGATTTAGTCCAATAGAGATTACACGCTGTTGGGGGTAATTTCGACCAAGTGAGTTACTCATTTCGGGATCAAAATTGAGTAGCTTGGTCCAGGTCAAGACATTTTGACCTGATCCATACACACGAATTTTTTGCATTCTTACTCTTTGGGCTATGGTTTCAGGTAAGTCAAAAGAAAGAGTAATATTCTTCAGACGTAGATAGCTAATATCATTCATCCAAAAAGAAGATGTTTGTGTATTATTTGCCGTCGGTGATGTCGTAAGTCGTGGATTTTTTGCATCTCTATTATCTGGTGTCCAGTAGTCAAAATGATTACGGAATGCACTCATACCATTGAAGAAAGGCCATGCTGCTTCGTTCATGAGGTAGAAGTTCGACTTCCCAGTGCCTTGAAAAAGTAAGTCAAGAGAGAAGTTCTTGTATGATAAGGAAGGTGAGATTCCATAAATTATTAATGGTACTGCTGATGGGTAGCCGATTTCAACAATATCGTGTTCATTGATAGTGCCATCACCATTGATATCCTCATATCTAATATCACCAGGCTGAACATTACCCCATGGTTGTCTTGCTATATTCGATTTCAAAACCCCGCTTTCAAAATCTTCAGGTTGAAAAAAGCCTAAAGCACGATATCCAAATTGTGTCCCAAGTGATTTTCCAGTCAATCTTCTATTAGGGTTGTCGTAAGTAGAAGGTGTCTCGAAAATTTCAAGTACTTTATTCTTTGCATAAGTAAACGAACCTCCTAGCGTAGCAGTTAAACCTGAGTTAAATTTATGTCGAAAATTACCGGAGATTTCTACTCCCTTATTTTCCATTACTCCAGCATTGACCTGACTTAATCCGATTCCATATTCAACTGGAGTGATGACATTGGGTGCGACAAGCATATTCGAACGCTTTTCATAGAAATAATCCGCTTCTATATTTAGGGCTCCATTAAATAATGAGAACTCAATTCCTACATCAGTTTTCTTCGCACGTTCCCAGGTTATATTTAAGTTAGGCTCTGATCTTTCTTGTACACCGGAAACAACATTATTCCCAAATTTATAGGCGCCACCCATAACATTATACGCACTAAGATATTGAAATGGTCCCCCCGCTAATGCTCCTACCTCACCATATGATGCTCTTATTTTTAGATTTTGAATCCAGTCAAAATGGTCTTTAATAAATGATTCTTCTGAAACCCTCCAACCAAGTGAAAAAGCCGGAAAAAAACCGAAACGTTTATTGGGGGCAAAGTAGTAGTGCCCATCATAACGTCCACTAACCTCAACAAGATATTTTCTATCATAGTCATACGAAACGCGGTATACCATTCCCACCTGTCTCGTTTGAGAGGAACTTCCAGACGTACTCATGTCAGCGTTGTTAGAGCTGCCCATATTAATTTCGTCAATATACAGGTTATAGTTTCGTCTGGAGAGATCAAGTCCCATCCAATTGCTAGCTCTGGCTTCAAACATACCTAATACACTTAGACTGTTTTTACCAAAGTCTCTAGTATAGGTAAAGCCTATTTGTTGGGTAAGTTGACTCGATTTCGCAACGTTATGTGTTAAAGATGGTTGTGTTTGTTCAAAGATCTCTTCCTTAAACTCAAAAGGTTTTTGATTCCTATCTACGATACTGGCGATTTTAGTGGGTATCCTCCAATTTTTCTGAAAATTGAAAGATGGATCATATGCGATAGTACCTGTTAATTTTAAACCAGTTACAGCTTTTACATCCTGGTCAATAGTTAGTTGAGAGTAAAGAATGTTGTTATTATATTTTCTATAACCACTTTTAAAAATTGCGCCCATTGCATAGTTTCCATACATTCCGTTCGAAAATTCTAGAGGGCCTAATCCTGGGTGGGCAAATCCTATCAATTCGAAGACTCGTCCTGTCCCAACAGCTGGATAATTTCCTTGCTCGACCCTTCCGTTTAAATTGAGAGAAATTTTTGTACTTTCGGTGGCTTTAATAGCTAAGCTAGTGGAAAGGTTATATCGGTTTACATAGGTCGTTGGCCACATACCTTTTTGATTGAGATAACCGAACCCAACGAAATACTGAATTCTATCAGTACCTCCGGAAACATCGATGCTATGACTGGTTACAGGGGTGTTTCTTTGTACTATTTGTTTGAAGGGATCGTTTGGTGGGTATAGGTCAGGTTCAGAGCCGTCTTTAAATTTTTGCAATTCTTCATCGGTATAGGCAGGAGGCAAACCATTATTAATTGCTGCCTCATTTTTAAGAAGTGCATATTCATAACCATTCACGTATTTTGGGAAAATAGTGGGGTTTTGAAACCCGATATACCCATTATAGGAAATTGTAGGTCTTCCCGTTTGTCCTTTTTTGGTTGTAACCAGAATTACTCCGTTTGCGCCTGCTACACCATAAGGTGCTACAGCAGCTGCATCTTTGAGTACGGTAAAAGATTCAATGTCATTTGGGTTTAATTGTTGGAAGCTCCTTGGGATTCCGTCGACGATTAATAATGGACTGGACGATCCCGTAGTTGAAAGTCCACGAATGTATATATTAGAACCGTCAGCTCCGGGCTCACCAGAGCCTTGTTTCACAACTACACCCGATACTCGCCCCCCAAGTGTATTACTTAGATTTGCTACTGGTAAAGACGCCACCTCATCACCCTTCATCGTCGAAACAGCTGCCGTCAAGGAAGTTTTCTTCTGAGTTCCGTAACCGATAACAACTACTTCTTCTAAGCTTTTTTGATCGGGTAAAAGTGTGACATCAAGAACACGCTGTGAACCCGGGGTTATCTCCTGCGTCTGATAACCTACAAAAGAGAAAATTAATACCGCATTTTCCTGCGTTACACGTATGGAAAATCGTCCCGTAGCATCGGTTGAAGTACCGGTTTGCGTACCTTTTATCATTACATTGACGCCAGGTAGCGGCTCACCCCGATCGTCTTTGACCGTTCCCGTGACTTCATTAACACCCGTAATGCTTAGCTCTTGCAATAACTCTCGAGTTTCATTTGTGGGCATTGAAAAAACACCCCTACCCGGAATAAAGGTCAGTAATAACCAGACACAACAAAGACGTGTTAACCACGACACATTGTAGTAATTTTTTTTGTTCATAATAATGCTGGTAATAGGGTTTTGGTAAATCTTTCAATTTGACACGAAGACGACGCTGATTTTAACGCGCCCCCAAATGCCGATAAAAAATGGTTAAGGGTGGAATAGACTAAAATTGTTCTACGAAAAATCGATGTTATTTCTTCAAACTATTATTAAGAATCAATGATTTAATTGTGATGTAAAGGTAGAGGGTAGTAATATGGATTTACACCACAATGACAGCCAATTCCGATACAATATTTGCCGCTTTGGCCGCAAGCATTGTGTATAAGTTAATTTTATGATATAATCGGATAATTATTGGTCCCATTCCCCAAAACCTCAAACCCCTTGACCGATATGAAAGTCGTTTTCGAACACCAATCACATCCCTCCGGTCTCGGATTTCTGGTTAAAGAATACGTCCAGAATTATTTCACCTCCCCTTTTCACTTTCACGACCTCTATGAGTTAATCCTTATCAAAAAGAGCTACGGCAAACTTTATGCAGGGAAGAAGATTATCAATTTTCGTGAAGGGGATATCTTCCTTTTCGGACCGGGATTTGGACACTGCTTCTACAACGAAAAATCATTTATTGCATCCGGTGAGAAAGCCCATGCCATCGCTGTGTTTTTTAGAGAGGACTTTTTAGGAAAGGGTTTCTTCGATAATGCAAATTACATCAAGGTGAAGGAACTCCTCGCCAAATCGACCTACGGAGTCCAGATAAAACAAGACAAAAGCATACTTGAACAGATTTTTGTCAAAATGGTTGATCAGAAAGGAATGGATGAATTGATTTCTTTTCTGAGAATGCTCAATTACGTCTCTTCCCTAAATAGTAGCGAGTTGGAAGTTATGAATGAAACTCAATCGGCACTCAAATTGACAACCCGTGATTCTACCCGTCTAGAACCCGTGATGAAATACGTGATAGAAAATTTTAAGGATGAGCTCGACAGTAAAAAAGCAGCAGAATTGTCGCATATGAATGAAGCCGCTTTTTGTCGATACTTTAAACGTCGCATGGAACAGACGTTTTCTCAATTTGTGAATTCGGTACGTATAGCCCATGCGACCAACCTGCTATTAACAGAGGATTGGGATGTGCTCCGTATATGTTACGAATCGGGGTATAAGAACCTCTCTTATTTTAATAGGCAGTTTAGGCTGATTACGGGCATGAGTCCAAGGGAATATCGAATGGCTTTCAAAGGAACCGATGATACGTTGGTGATGGATAATCAAGACGATTGAGGTCGAAAAACAAGATGGTGCTGAGTATTTGGCCACCTAATCTAGCCTTATCTAACATGTAATGGGCTGATAGACAATTAAATGCCATATGCAAAAGGGAAAGGAGTTTCACTTGACTGACCCTGTGTCCCGGCGCCAATTTCTCGGTGTTGCGGCTGTTACCACGTTTATACTACCTTCAACGTTAGGGCTGAGAGGCAAAGTAAATGTAAATGAGCCGCTCTTTGACTGGAAATTGTGGGAGAAATTTCGAGATCAGGTGGTCCATCCCGCGTTGACCATTCGGGAGGAAGACATTGAAAATGCGTTGACAAACAAAGCTAAATTTGAATGGGCTGCTCACTATGTTAACAATATTGAACAGTTAGCCCGGAAGTATCTGCACCATATACAAACGACAAACTTAACCAACCTGATCGAAGAGACGACACCAGGCGATCCTCTGTGGACGCCTTGCCCCTCTTGTAGAGATCTCGGGAAGCCCGTCTATCCACACGGCTTATGGGATTGGTCTATTGAAGCCCCGAACCAACTCAAATGTACGATATGTGGTGAAACCTTTCCTAATGTTAATTATCCGGAAGATATCATTCTGAAAACTCAATGGGGGAAGCCTCAACAATTGACTTTTTATAGTGGGGAGCCCTTTGTGATTTTTGGCTTTAAGGAAGGAAGACCCAGCTTCAGCGCGAATATAAGGGCAAGGAAAGTGCAATGGGCGGCAAATTATGCAAGGGTACTTGCCGAGGCGTATATTCTTACCGGGCAGTCGGAATTTGCCGAGAACACCCGAAATATCTTACTGAGATTTATGATTGTTACCCTAATTGGTTGATCCATGTAGGCTATGGAGAATATGCCGATATGGACCCAAGAAGAGCCGCTCCGGCTATTACTAATCTACCCATGCCTGAGTTGACACCACCACCTAATCAACCCGATCGGCAACTATGGACGGGCTATTGGAGTGCGGGACGAGCCGGAGCCGTAGGACTAGAGTCGGACTTCATCAGGAAGGTGGTCGAAGCCTATGATCTTACTTGCACTGCTAAAGATCTCAAAGGACGGTCGGTTTATTCTGAAAAAGAACAATTGCAAATCGAAAAGAATTTGTTACTGGAGAGCACCCTTCTTTTAGTTTGTGATAAAAAATCAACAATAAATCCGTCAGTAACCGTACCGCTGTAGGTTTAGTCGGAGTATGTACCGGGCATCCGGGGTTGATTCGATTTGGTTTAGAGGGTTTCAGGAAGGCCACAGAAGAATGGTTTCTACCGGATGGAACAACCAGCGAATCTAATTTCTATGGTTTGATGACGCTGGGCGGGATCTGAGATTTTGCGCAAGCGTCTAAAGGAAATTCCGACCCTATCGGCTATTACGACGCAAACCACAATCGGATTGAGGGGCTCAATCTCTACGAAAGCAAAACTTATGCAAACATTTGGGAAGGATTTTTCAATGGTTTGCAGGGCGATCTGATTTACCCACCTAGCGCTGACCATTTTCTGGGTATGGGATTGGATCCTTCTTACGTAGAATTAATGGTGGCCAACTATCCCGATCGTCCACACTATTTAGATTTACTTCGTGAATTATGTGGCACACGTTTGGAGCGACCTTCTGGCCCAGCTCCCGAAAACTATTTCGAGAAAAATCCTAAGGAATTATCATTCAAAGGGCAGACACTTCCTTTGAATTTGGCGCAACCATCCAGTTCTGCTAGTTTTTCCCTCTATTACCGAAATCCAGAAATACAGGTCAACGAAAAGTCGTTTGTCAAATTAAACGATTGGAATCCGTCACACCTTCGAATTGGTTACCTGAGAACCGGTGATGCGGGACGGGAAAGCTTAGTCACACTTAACGCCAGCCACTGGGGTGCTCATCATGAGAGCGATAGCTTAAACCTGTATTACTGGAAAAACGGCGTCGAAGTTCTTTCAGATTTGGGGTATTTATGGGACCATCCTCGAAAATGGGACACGGTGATGCAAACCTTTACGCATAACACCGTGCTGATCGATGGAAAAGAACAGCGAAAAAAGGAACGTGAAGGCACTATGCACTATTTTTATTCGGGGCAACAGGTAAAATTTATGGAAGCATCGTCATTGGCCTATGCTGATGCTGGAATTTATCGTCGCTGTGTTGCGCTCGTTGACCACGGTAATGGCCAAAACTATGTTGCAGATTTCTTCTACGTCAAGGGAGGGTTATATCAGGATTATCTTTTTCACACAAATAAGCTGCGCTATTCTATTCAAGATCTCGATCTAACCTCCCTACCCAATGAGTCGTTCTATCTGATTGAAAATCTTAAAAAAGGGAGATCGGAAGATATTTGGCAACTTTCTTGGGAGCTTTCGGAAAGGATGTCTGCGACGGCATGGATGATACCGGAAGAAATTGAGGAAGTATTTATAGGTGATGGATGGGGTCAGCGGGATTGGAAAAATTCAGACAAGGGCACCACCATACCTTATGTTGTTCGGCGTACGAAGGGGCATGACCTACACCGATTTATAGCCATTTATGAAGGTCATGCAACCCAAAATCCTTTTGTCAAAAGCGTACAAATGGTTGACGATGTCCTAGAGGTAGAAACCCGTGTAGGAACCGATTACCTTTATTTGTCGAGGGAAAAAAATACTGGAAAAAAACATCAGGGGCATGATTTAGAAGGCCATTTTGCTGCTTTGTCGGTGCAGAATGGACAGGTAATTTGGAAATCATCCATACCGCAGCAGCCTTAAAAGAAGGGTAGGATCTATTGTATCGGAGTCGTTTACCATGAAAACTCCCTAATTTTTTTCCTTCAGTTGAGTATATTCTTCAATTGGCATTGCTAACCGTATTAAAGAGGGAAAAACAGGCTCTACTATCCGAAACGAATTAAGGGTCTATTTTTTATTGATATCCTATTCCTAACTCAAAATCCGGAAGCCGATGACCGGAGTCAACTCACCTTATACCTCGCCGCAAGGCAACTTGTTTCAAAAATCATTTTTGAGAAAAGTCCTTGTTGTGCACTTACTCTTTTCCATGTATGTGGGCGTAATATATGGAGGAGAATGGAAAGCAGCTTCGAGCAAAGTCGTTATTACACCCTCGCAGTCGATGTGGTTAGCGGGCTACGCATCAAGAGACAAGCCTTCGGACGGAAAACTCCGTGATCTATGGGCTAAAGTATTGGTTCTTGAAGACAGTGTTGGTTCAAAAGCCGTCCTGATTACAGCCGATATTATAGGTTTTCCTAGAGAATTCGCATTCCGCATTCGTAAAGCTTTGTATAAAAATCATGGGCTCACCGATGCTCAGGTTATTTTCAATAGTTCTCATACGCACTCTGTCCCTGTTTTAAAAGACGTGTTACGCGATTATTACGCTCGTCCCCTGGATGCGGAGCAAATTCAGCGAATTGAGGATTATACCGATGAATTGGAGGAAAAGATCGTAAAGGCCGTTGCTGAAGCAATGGGTAGGCTGATGCCCGTTAGAATTTATTATGCAAATGGAGTGGCAAGGTTTCAGGTTAACAGGCGCAATAACATAGAAGCAAATCTCGCACCTGAAACACCGTTAAACGGCACTAATGACTATGCCGTACCGGTATTGAAAGTAGAGAATAGGGACGGGACATTGGCTGCGATCGTGTTTGGCCATGCTTGTCATCCGACCATATTGAGTGGCTATAAATGGTCAGGAGACTATGTAGGCTATGCACAGATTGAAATAGAAAAAATGTTCCCGAGCACAAATACCCTGTTTTTTCAAGGTTGCGGGGGAGACCAGAACCCGTTGCCTCGCCGAACAGAGACGTTGGCTCAACAATACGGACTTACATTAGCAGCCTCGATAGCAGCCACCGTAAACCAAAAAATGAATGAAGTGCCTCCCCGGATACAGACGGGTTATCGTGAAACCAACTTACCGCTGGGTCCGGTCCCTTCTCGGGCTGATTTATTAAAGATTGAAGGCGAATCGAACGGGTATAAAAAAGTTTGGGCTCGACGACTTATCGATCAAATCGATCAAGGGCAACCTCTGATGACTTCCTATCCACATTATCCGATCCAGATTTGGGATCTGGGTGGGTTACCCTGGGTGGTATTGGGAGGCGAGGTCGTCATAGAATATGCTTTGAAAATAAAAGAGATATTCGGCAACCCTACGTTTGTAATGGGCTATTCTAATGACATGATGGCTTACATACCTTCTTTAAAGGTGTTAAAAGAAGGGGGCTACGAAGGAGCCCGGTCACAAATTTATTTTAAAGGGATGTCGAAGGTATGGGAATCGAAGCAAGAATATTATACGGCGTAGTCGAACTGGCAGATGAACTAAAGATCCGCAAAAAAGGGGTGAAAGCCACACTTGACTAAACTTCACAGACACTCATAAAGTAGTCTGCTCATCCAGCAACTCGAATTCAATTTAAGATTAATTAACCACAACTTCTTAACATGAGACGTTTACACTTACGAATTTGTGATCTTCCTATTTGTATTTGCAAATGCTTGAAGATCCGAACGTTAAAAGGACTCAAATCTGGGATTTCCGCCGGTTTTGTGGGTGTTATGCTTTTTAGTATCAACGATGGCACGGAAGTGATCGCTTCCACGTTACCTACAATCACCACCCAAAGGGTAGCTTCTGAGCACATACTAAAAGGGGTTGTTCGCGATGAAAACGGGGATCCGCTCCCTGGTGTAAACGTGATGGTGAAAAATACCCAGAAGGGGGTTGCAACCGACAGTGAAGGGAAATTTGAGTTGAATCTAGCCGAGGGGGATCGGATTCTCGTCTTTTCATTTATTGGCTATACTACTTATGAAGTAGAGGTTTCCCCCAATCAAACTTTACTGGAAGTAGTCTTAGAAGCAGATACCAAAGCATTGGATGAGTTGGTAGTGGTCGGATACGGTACTGTAAAGAAAAGTGATCTGACCGGTTCGGTCGTACGTATAGATGCTACCGCATTTAAAAATCAGTCTTTAACACAGCTCACCGATATGTTGGCAGGCAGTGTCGCTGGCTTCCAATCAAACCAGGGCACATCTGCCGCAGGAGGTAGCTCTATGGAGATTCGTGGCGTCAATTCATTGAACGCTTCAACGTCCCCGATGATCGTTTTGGACGGTGTAGTCTATAACGGTAGCATCAGTGATATAAACCCATCCGATATTGAAACCATTGACATTTTGAAGGATGCAAGTTCTGCGGCTATCTTCGGTGCACGGGCCGCTTCAGGAGTCATTTTGGTTACGACGACGAGGGGAAAAACGGGCAAGCCAACTATTAATTTCACAACCCGGTTGGGGCTACAACAAGTTACTTCTGACCACTTTGCCGTTCGTGGCCCTCAAGGTTATCTCGATTTCCGCCGAGACTATTTTCGAACCTTGGGCTTAAGTCAACCCGAATATTACTGGCATAACCCGCAACAGCTCCCAGAAGGTGTAACCCTAGATCAATGGAGAAGTGCAAACCCCAATCCCAATCAAGACGATACCAGGGAATGGCTAAGTCGGCTCAACTTTTTCCCCATCGAAATTGAAAGTTACTTAGCCGGGCACACCGTTGATTGGGCTGATGAGGTACTACAAACTGCATTGCGTCAGGAATACGATGTCAATATCAATGGGGGAACAGAAAACTTAAAATATTATTGGTCCATAGGATGGGTAGACAATGATGGGATTATCAAGGGAGATCGATTTAAGACGCTTAGGACGAGGGTAAATCTTGATTTTCGGGTTACTTCATGGTTAAATATGGGAATCAATGCCCAATATGCTAACCGTGACCAAAGCACTACTCCGGCTTCCCTCGGGGGTATGCAAGCGACCAGTCCATACGCTCGTATATACGATGAGGACGGTAGTATTCGGTGGTATCCCCATGGCTATATCGGAGGGCAAAACCCACTGTTAAACTATTTGGGTCAAGATCGAGACAATAAATCGAGAAACTTGTTTGCATCCCTCTTTGCCGAAGTAGCTTTGCCATTCAATATTACCTATCGAATATCGTATCAACCGCGACTTACCTCAGCCTGGGACTACAATTACTGGTCCCCGGAAACCATTACCGGGGGTGACACTTACAGCATGGGTCGGGCACAGCGCGTAGACACACACAATTCGGAATGGATGGTCGACAATCTTCTGAAATGGAACCAGGAGTTCGGAGTTCATCGATTTGACGTCACTTTTCTATACAATGCCGAAAAGTATAGATCACTCTCTTCAACCATTACCAATAATACATTCTTGCCTAGTCCGTCATTGGGCTATCACGGGATGCAATTTGGAAACAATCCCGCGATGACCACCAACGATCAAAGATATACCGGCGATGGAATGATGGGTAGGATTAATTATTCACTGATGGATCGTTATTTGTTGACCCTATCCTTGCGTCGAGATGGTTTCAGTGCCTTTGGTCAGGATAATCCCAGGGCTTATTTCCCTGCGGCTGCCTTCGCATGGCGGGTATCTGAAGAACCCTTTTTTGCTTCAAACATCATCAACGACCTGAAATTCAGAGTTTCCTGGGGGGTAAATGGTAACCGTTCGATCGGCCCTTTTGCAGCTTTTTCTCAGATGAGTTCTACGCAGTACTTTAATGGGACTGACACGCAAATGGGGGTTCAAACCTCTACCCTGGCTAACAGGGGGTTGCGATGGGAAGAAACTCGATCTACCAATTTTGGTATTGATATCGCACTTTTATCTAATCGTATCAATGCTACCATTGATCTGTACGATATGGAAACAACCAACCTTTTGGTAAACCGGGCTCTCCCCAGGGTAACCGGTTTCCAAAATGTGACCACGAATATTGGAGCTTTGGGTAACCGAGGATTCGAATTGACAATAGGGAGTACAAACGTGAATAACTCCAATTTCGTTTGGAGATCAAATTTCAATTTCTCACTCAATCGGAATAAGTTAAAATCACTGTTCGGAGAAACCGGTAGTTATGTATTGGAAGGGAAAACACACACAGGTGAAATACCTGACTTTACCAATCAGTGGTTTATTGGTAAAGCCATTGATGCTATCTGGGACTATAATATCATCGGTATGTGGCAGGTGGAAGAAGCAGAGGAAGCAAAACGCTATAACCTTCGCCCAGGTGATATCAAAGCAGAAGATGTAGATGACAACGGAGCTTATGAAGCGTTACAAGACAAAAAATTCATCGGTTTTAAAGAACCACGTTACTTGTTTGGGTTCCGAAATGATTTTACCATTTTCAAAAACCTGACTGCATCTATTTTCCTACGGGCAGATCTTGGCCATAAAAGAGCGTTTAGTCAATCGGTGGCAGGATGGTCAACCTTTGATCGGATTAGCACCGCAAACTATCCCTATTGGACACCCGAAAATCGAAGCAATGAATATCCCCGTTTGAGTGTGAACGATTCGCCTTTTGGCGGACGGGTTATGCCCTATAAGCCTACTTCGTTCCTTAGAATTCAGGACATTTCTTTGTCATACAATGTGCCGTTTGCCCTAACTCAAAAGATCAATGTTCAAAATGCGCGGGTTTTTGGAGCCATTCGTAACCTGTATAGTTTCGACAAATGGCCGGGTTGGGATCCAGAATCAGGACATAGCCCTATGCCACGAACGTTCACCCTTGGGTTGAATTTTGCCCTGTAAATAGGAAAGATAAGTTGTCCCGAACATCAAAAATTTGAAAATCATGTTACATCGAAATATTTATAAATTCTTCATCGCGGTATTTCTATGGGCAATACCGATGTCTTGTTCCGATAGTTTCCTGAAACCTCATCCAGAATCGTTTTTTACCCCTGAAAATATATTTGTAGACAAGCAAGGGTATCAAGCACTTCTGGTGACTATGCGCAAAGATTTGACCAGGGAACAAACAGCCCAAAAGAACTTTATGGCACACCAATGGGCAGCTTCCGAGGCCGGAGTCCCCTGGTTACAAATGGATTTTACCGCCCTGACTCCCAACTCCGACCGCTATCAGCAATTCGTAGTCCAGATCAATGATATTTTCCAAATGGTGAAAAATGCCAATACCATCATTTCGAGAATCGATGCTATTGAATGGTCGAGCGAAGCCGATCGTAACGAAATCCTGGCCGAAGCACTTTGGCATCGGTCATACTGGTATTACAGAATGGTTGGGAATTATGGCGATTTACCCTTTGTACAAGAAGAGGTGAGTGGGGCTAAACTCGATTTCCAAACCCATAGTCGCTCGGCTATATTAAAGAAACTGCAAAGCGATATGGAATTTGCCGTACAATGGATGCCGGTTTCTACCCAACCCGGGATTCCTTCCAAAGGTGCAGGAGACCATCTTCTCACTAAAATCTATTTAGCCAATATGGAATTCGATAAGGCTATTGAATCCGCAAGCCGAGTGATCAATGGACCATACAAATTAATGACCGAACGTTTTGGCATAGATGCGGCAGATCCACGAAAAAACGTGATTTGGGACTTACATCGCCCTGAAAACAAAAACATTAGTCAGAACACAGAGACTATACTAGCTTTTGTAGATCGATGGGAAGCACCGGAAAAAGCGAGAACTCCAGGGTTATTCACCATGCGGGTATACCATTGTTCCTGGTGGCATAATGCCAATGGGAAAGATAAAAATAAACAGTTAGGCATGATTGATGCAGGGCCACTATACGATTCCTTGGGTCGTGGAAACCCTGATGTAGCCTTAAGTGATTGGCACAGTTATCGCATATGGGAGGAAAATGGGAAGGACTATAAAACGACCACTGACCTTCGTCGCGCAGATATCAACTGGTACGATAGAGAAGAGTTTCGATACAACAATCCCGCTTCTGTTCAGTACGGTGAACCCTTCGATATTGCTAACATGGATTTCCCTTCCGAATACTGGGCTCGAATTTATCCCATGCCTATTTATAAGACTTATGTACCCAATAAACCCGACCAGGCAGGGCATCCGATGGGTGCAAACGGCGATTGGTATATCTTCCGATTGGCTGAGACCTATCTACTGAGAGCAGAAGCTTATTTCTGGCTTGGTAGACTCGAAGAGGCTGCAGCCGATATAAATGCCGTTAGGGAAAGGGCTAAAGCTTCACCCATTAAGGCATCCGACGTTACCATCGACTATATATTCGATGAAAGAGCACGGGAGCTGTTCGCTGAAGCACCTCGTCAAAATGAATTGAATAGAGTATCTTATATATTGGCAGCTCGCAATGAAAAGGGATATAGCTTGAATTCCATTCACGAAAAGAACTGGTATTACGACAGAGTACATACATTGAACGACTTTTACAGGCGTTCAGCAGAAATCAATATTCTGGGGCAACATCCCGACATTCGACCATTCCACATTCATTGGCCTATCGATGACAATATAATTAACGCAAATACACTCGGTAGGATCAATCAAAATGTTGGCTATGTGGGTGCAGAACGAAATGAGCCACCCTTGGAGACCATAGATTAGCGACGCTCCATCCCCGCCGAAATGTCCAAACAACTACTATTTAGTGAGTTTGGACATTTCGCTTTTATGACCTTGATCTTATTGGGGACAATGCACTCACCACACGTTAAGCAGGGAGAAGCGCGTCCCACAATATTTCTGCAGGATGTTGGGCAATTCGACCCGTACCATCTTTGATTTGATGACGGCAACTCGTGCCCGCAGCAGCAATGACGACGTCTTCCGGTTGCTGACGAACTGTCGGAAATAAGACGAGCTCACCAATTTTCATGGAAACATCATAGTGTTCTTTTTCATAACCGAATGAACCAGCCATCCCACAACAACCCGATGGAATCAGTTGAACTTTATAGTTTTCAGGGATAGAAAGCGCTTTTTTCGCAGCCGAGAGGGAGGAAAGTGCTTTTTGATGACAATGCCCATGTAATTTAATCAGGAGATTGTCCTGTTTGAATTGCGTTCTAACAATTCTTTTCGATTCAAACTCCCGGGAAATAAATTCCTCAAATAACAAAGCATTTTCCCCGAGTTTCCGAGCTAAGTCACGCAGGTGCTCGGGAACCAACTCCGGATATTCATCGCGGAATGTTAAAATGGCAGAAGGTTCGATACCGATTAGGGGAGTTTCTTCACTGATAAGTGGATAAAGAGCCTCCACATTTTTTATAGCTAATTTTTGTGCTTCTCTTACAAAACCCTTAGATAAAAACGAGCGTCCCGATTCTTCATGAGTGGGAATGATTACCTCGTAGCCTAGTTTCTCCAGCAATAAAACGGCTTTTTTACCCGCTTCAACATCGTTAAAGTTTGTGAACTCATCGCAAAATAAATAGACTCGTTTTTTAGTAGAGGTTGTTGTTAAAGTAGGCTGTGATTTGCATCGTTTTTCCCACCATTTTTTCAAAGTGGTGGCGTGTAAAACGGGCATGGTGCGATCGGGATGAAATCCTACCAACTTGTTGGCTAGACGCCTCAGAACAGGTGTTTTGAACACGACATTATAAGCCCAGGGCGCGACCGAAGCCAGTTGCATTTCTTTGGTAAAATTCGCAATTAATCGTGCTCTTAAGGGAGCTTTATGTCGGTCATAATAATGTTGGGTAAATTCCGCCTTCATTTTTCCCACATCCACACTTGACGGGCATTCGGCTTTACAACCCTTGCAAGACAGGCATAAATCCAACACCTCCTTTACCATCTCTTCCGATACCCATTCTTGTGGGCGTGTATTTTCGGGCGCGCCCGTGTAAAATTTACGTAACATATTGGCGCGCGCTCGGGTCGTGTCTTTTTCCAGGCGAGTAGCCATAAAACTTGGACACATGGTACCCCCGGTTAATTCGGTTTTCCTACAATCACCCGAACCACTGCATTTCTCAGCCAAGCGCAGGATGCTCTCCTGATCGCTGAAGTCGAACAGGGTTGCAATTTCAGGCTGGGGTTTGTCTTGCTCATACCGAAGAAATTCGTTCATTGGGGGTGTATCCACGATTTTCCCTTTGTTGAATATGCCTTCGGGGTCCCAAATATTTTTGACTTGACGAAACAACTGATACACGTCCTGCCCCATCATAAAGGGAATAAACTCCCCCCTCAATCGACCGTCACCATGTTCGCCCGATAGAGAGCCGTTATACTTTTTAACCAGGACAGCGGTTTCGGCCAGAACTTCTCGGAACAAGGCTTTCCCCTCCTTTGTTTTTAGGTTGATCATAGGCTCTACATGCAGTTCCCCGGCTCCAGCATGAGCGTAATAGGAAGCATGAAGATTCTTATTTCGAAGCAGTTGATCTAATTCACCAATATAGGCCGGCAGGTCGTCGACATCGACCGCACAATCCTCGATCAGGTTTACGGGTTGCGTGTCGCCTGGTAAATTCCGTATTAAGCCTAAACCAGCTTTACGGATATCCCAGGCTTTATTGGCATCTTCGCCAAAAAGTAAAGGCCAGGCATAACCAAGATTTTCAGCCCTCAATTCCGCGATAAGCGCATTCGCCTTAGCGGTCACTTCCTCTTTCGTGTCGCCCCAAAACTCAACGATTAGAAGCGCTTCCGGATCGCCCGAAATGAAGAATCGGTTCTTTGAATATTCTCGGTGGTCCTTTGTAAAGTCCATGATGTATTTGTCCACCAATTCAGATGCTTTACAATCGTGCCGCATGGCTACCCGGTTCGCATACAGGGATTCGGCCAGGGTTTTCGTATGTACACAAACAACCCCTACAACAGGTGGTGGCACATCCACGAGTGAGATCTTCGCTTCGGTGATGAAACAAAGAGTACCTTCTGACCCGGCGATAAGCTTGCAGAGATTGATATCATCCCCCTTTTCGGAAGGAAGGATACTGTCGAGGGCATATCCTGAGTTTCGGCGAGTAACCGTTTTTTTGGGGAATTGCTTTCGGATTAACTCTTCGTCGACGGGGTTAGAAACAATCCCCCACATTCCGGCATAGATTGCTCTTTCCCGTTCACTTGATACCCCTTTCCCCGAAACTTTTTGTTGGAATTCCGCCCGTGTTAAGTTTTTAAAATGTACTTCCTCTCCATCCGACAAAATAGCCTTGAGCTCAAGGACATGGTCCCGTGTAGCCCCCCAGGTAATGGAATGCAATCCACAGGAATTATTTCCTATCATACCCCCGATCATAGCTCGACTTGCCGTCGAAGTTTCCGGACCAAATAGCAATTGATAAGGGGCGAGGTGTTTGTTGAGATCATCCCGTATGACACCCGGCTGAACTCTCACCCATTTTTCTTCAGCATTAATTTCCAGAATTCGATTAAAATGTTTCGACACGTCTACTACAATGCCATTTCCAACCACCTGTCCGGCAAGGGAGGTTCCAGCTGTTCTGGGAATGAGCGACAGCTTATTTTTCGTGGCAAATGAAACCAGCAATTTCAAATCCGCTACGGTTTTGGGTATTGCCACCGCAGTGGGCATTTCCTGATATACAGAAGCGTCCGTAGCATACAGATGGCGTAGCGCTTGATGGCTTACGGAATCATCATAATAGAGCTCCCCTTCGAGTTGGTTACTGAGTTTACTAAAATTGAAATAAAGAATTCGGTCCATCAGGTAATCGGAAAATTAGATATGCTAAGGTACTAAGGTTGGGAGAAGTCAGTCTGTATATTTATGCTTCATTACTTTGGTTATGACGCCGGTAAGACGAATGAAGTCTAAGGGATACTTCATAATTTGCTGCTGGAAAGTTACGAAGTAAAAGCCTAGTTTATTCGATTAGGACGGCTTATTTCAGCGATTTGGTATTTCGAATGAGCGGTAAACCAAAAAACATGCGCTAAGATGAACATTCGCCCAAATGGAAGTTGAAGAAGACGTAGGAAATTATGAATACAGGATTAAAATTTTCAATTTTGACCCTTGCCAATGTAAAATCAATAACGGAGGTAGCATATGACGCAGGAATATTTCAAAGGGAAAGTCGTTTGGGTAACGGGTGCTTCAGCGGGAATTGGTGAAGCCCTTGTCAAGGCATTTACAAAGGAAGGTGCTCGTGTGGTATTAACCGCTCGCAGAGAATCCGAATTGATCCGGGTACGAAACGAAGCCGGCCTTACCGAAGATCAAAGTTTAATTTTGCCTGCGGATGTCACTGATTTTGAAAACGCCCCAGCTCTAATGTCGAAGGTGTTGGCAAAATTCGGGCAATTAGACATCGTAGTTCACAATGCGGGTGTAAGTCAAAGGTCTTATATAAACGACACAAGTTTTGATGTTTACCGTCGTATGATGGAAGTGAATTTCTTAAGTACGGTTGCCATTACCAAGGCAGTGCTTCCCACGATGATTCATCAGCAATCTGGTCATTTTGTGATTATTAGCAGTGTGGCAGGTAAAATTGGAACCATCATGCGATCGGGATATTGTGCCTCCAAACATGCGCTTCATGGCTTTTACGACTCATTGAGGGCTGAGTATTATAAAGATCGGATTAAAGTTACAACGGTGTGTCCAGGGTATATACGTACCGATGTTTCCTTAAATGCCCTGAACGAAAAAGGGGAAAAATACGGTCAGATGGATACGAACCAAGCCAATGGAATGCCCCCTGAAAAATGTGCAGCCCAAATATTAGCCGCCGTTAAAAAGGATAGAAAAGAGGTTTATATTGGTGGTTTCACCGAAGTGGCTGCTATTTATTTGAAAAGGTTTTTCCCTGCTATCTTATTTGATCAGGTGAGGAAAAACATTCCTGATTAAACCGATTTTGCTTAGAATACGATACCTACCCGAACTGCGAGACGGTTGTATTGTCGGCTTTCTTCACTTTTTAGCACATCCTGGCTAACGGGCATCTTAAAGATAGCCTCTTGCCTTTTATAGGTAATGGCAATGGTAAAACCTGCATTTCCGGGTTTACCCAAGCGCCAGCCTATGCCGGGATTGAACATTAAACCTCCAATTAATTTATTTCCGTTCAGGTTATTATGAAACCAGCTAAATCCATGTCCGACGTCCAATGTTCCATAAAGTCGGGCATTGTAACGACTGATCAAATCGTAACGGGCGCCTAGCGCTATGGGGTTGATGAGCGCGTCATTATACCAGTCCAAACCGAGCGTAAGGCCGGCAGATAACCGGTGAAAAAGATACAAGCCATTGAATGACTGAATGGTCAAATTCGTTTTATTCTGACGATCATAGGTTTTCGGACCGGTTCCATAGGGGTTGATGACATAGTCTACCTTGCCAAATAAACCTCCCACTTCTGTATGATTCGTAAATGCTCTATGGAATGTCGAACCCTGAGCGACCGATTCATTTACAACATAAAGCAGAAATAAGAGAATTGTAAAAGTTCTCATAGGATTAAGGTTGTGAGCTTTTTAATATTCCCTTTTCTCTGTGATAAGGGGGGGGGATACGACAGGAATATGACTGAGTCGAACTAATTTATTCGGATCGGCTGCATTGTATTGATAGAGCCCATCCTTACCGATTAACATCAGGTTTTGACCGAGGGAGATTACGTCATAGGCTTCCATCCCTTTTTCGTGTGCAATCAAATGTTTATCTACCTTATATTTATCGGAAACGTCAAATATTTTTAGACCGTGTTGGCTTTCACATACGTACAAGGTTGGGAAGTTGATACTCAATCCTGCCGGACTTTGCATATCGTAGGCTTTGATTAGGGAGGGGCTTCTGGCGTTCGAAACGTCGACAAGCTCAAGTCGGTTTACACTACCACCGCAAATAGTTCCACTACGCAAAGTAACGTAGGCAATGTTTTCGTGAACAACCACCGGGTCACAAGCTCGTGCATGCGTGAAGGAGGATAAATGCTGTGGGTTTCCTGGTTCACTATTATCCAGAATATGCATTCCGCTATTCGTTCCAATGAACAGCTTATCCCTGTAGGGGAATATCGTTTCCACACCCCAGTCAAGTTCGACGTTACTTAGGAATGAAGGTGTTCCCCGATTCGAAATATCGAACAGTTGTAGTTTCTGTTGATCAACGATGTAAAGGTAATTGTCATAAAGTGCGAAACGTGCCATGGACCCACCTTTACCCGAACCACTGCTTTCTGCCGTGCTTCCTGAAAAATTGCTATTCTGAGAATAACTGCTACTTAAGTAGGCATAATCATAAACGAGATAGGGACTTCTCCACCACCAAGGATTCGGATAGGGTACGACTCCCTCGCAATTCGTTTCAAAGGTTTCTTCAACAAAATAAGCCTCTTGAGTAGTCACAGCCCCCGTATTGGCATTATAGCTCCAAGGTAATCCTTCGAACACACCTGTGGTAAACACATTTTGCTGCCGTCCTACCTCTACAGCTTGCGTGGGATTGCTAATATCAATGGCTACTAAATCCATGTAGCTATCGGCATAGAGTATATGATCCATCACGGCCATATCGCCATTTCCCGGAATATTAATAAAAGTAATGGGTCGTGGATTAGAGGGGTCGCTGTTATCGAAAATATGTATTCCTTTCTTAATCTCGTTAATGAAAAGGAAATGGTCTTTGATGTAAATTTTTCCCGGTTGAACCAGGTCGACGGGTTCCTGTACCTTCAATTGGTCACGGATCTCAGAAGCAGATACAACGACAGACCGAACTTGTCTGACAATTTGCGTTTTTTCACACTTGTCGGTACAGCTACCTGAAAGGAATGGAATACAAAAAAGAAAAAGTAGATGAGGCTTCATGTAATGTTGATCTTATGGTTTAAGTTAGTTAAATAAATCGGCCGGAAGCATCGTGGCTCCCGGTCGATTCCGCACCCCGCAAGTACAGTCCTTAGTCTGTACTATTTCTTTGATTTCTTGTAGGCCAGCCTATAATAAGGCGTTACAATTTTCAACTCTCCAATTGTATAGAGTAAGTAGGAGAATGAAAGGTTGGAAAGACTCGAAAAAAATCGATGAATATTTCTTAGCTACTTACGGACTCATAATACGTCCGGTAAATAGTATGGTATTCGATGTGTTTTCATTGATGGTAAAAAAGAATGGTTTATCCGCAATTACGGTTTTACGGGATGGACCTACGGATGTTAGTTCAATTCCAATTGAAGTGACAGCTGCTGCTTCGGTGCCGGATTCGTCGATTCCCAGGAATGTATTTTGTTTCACGAAACTGACGAGAATACGAGCATCCGCTATACCACCCAATTCGGCTTGATCGGTGAAAACGCGCTCCATGCCCATCGCACTCAATACTTCATTAAGGAAAATTTCATATTTCAATGTAAACTTCGGTAACCCGACATAGGTCTTCCCTTTGTGGAGGCCTTCTTGAACGGTTTGCCATTTATGGCTGTCGAACTCTTGTAATAAGGAATGTATATCCTTACCCGATTTGGGAACAAAAAGAGTCAAATTAAATTGCCCAGAGGAATAGGGAAGCTCTACTACATCGAAGTCATCATCGCTGTAGTTGCGTAGTTCCTTTTCGAGGAACATCATTTTAACTTGTTTTTCACCACCCGATGAAAGTGAGAAATTCCAGTCTTGGGTTTTGTCTTTATCAAATTCGTGGGTCCAATCACCTTTAAAGTACAGAGCATTCATCAGGAACATAACCATTCCTCCATCGATTTGGTCAATGACTTGGTCGATTTTCCCTGCGGTATGATCGCTCGCCCACTGGTTGATTTTTTTGACCGTACCTCCGTCAAAAGGTTCGTCATAAATTTGGGAACTGAAAATATCGGCTAGTACCTGTTTAAAGCTATTCTTAACTTCGAACCCTTCCCGGTACCACATAGAATTGGCCAAGGCTAGCTGAACCTTTTTATCCGCTTCGGGTAATTCTCTCATCAGTGTCTGGTATGCAGCATTCAGGTCATCCGGTGTCAATCCTTCCGCACGAATCGCTTTGATGATTCCCTCTCGCGTTTCACCTTCTGAACCGTTTAAAAGCATCCCCAGTGCTATGTGAAGACTAAGCGGCGAAACAAAAATATTCTCTTCCTTGGACTCCGTTGCGTCAATGTTTTGTAGGAGGTCAAACGCAAAATCCGTTGTTTGGTTCGCCACCCTGGCAGACAAGTGGATTGGTTTCCCTTCAATAGGTTCGGGCGTGCTTTTGTCTTGGGTGCACGCCGACGTTAGCAACAGAGTCCCTGTTGTGAATAGGGTGAAAAATCTCCAGGTTTTCATAGTGGTTTAGTTTTGAAATGTATATCGAACCCCCCAGGATATACCGTATACCTGAGGTTTTGACTTTAAGAACGGATTATCTTTAAATGAGTCGGTCAATGAATGTTGATAATTGGCACTTAAATTGGTATACCATGCATTGTTAATGCGGTAATTTACCCTAACCCCCGCCGCTGCAGAAATACCCAGCGGATTGTAAACATTGTTTTCCGGTTTTGTCTCCAATACAAATCCGGACATGGTTTCCAGTTTGTTGGTTAGGAATATATTGGTAATACCACCCGCTAACATGGTATAACTGAATTTCTTTTCAGGCCGGAACGTATATCCCCCCATTAGGGGTACCTGTAAAAATTGGTAGTTATTATCCATGTTCTTGTCCATGGGGACAAAAACAGTTGAATAGCCTTCAATTGAGTTGTCTAATTGCAATTGTTCAATGGTCTCGGGAGAGTAGTTCGCCTTCCCGTACATAAGGGCATTAGGCAAGAGATCGGCACTTTCCTGGGTCATTTTATTTAAGAAGAACCCTGGCGATCGGGAGGTGGAATTTCCCTGAAGGTACGAAATACCAGACTCTAGGGTCCAATTTTTCGAAAGGTTTATTCCTACTTGGGCCGAAGCTTGGTAAGAAATTTTTGGCTGATCCCGATTCCCAGTGACGCTCCGGTTGTTAGCATACATTCCGTTTGTAAAACCAGAGGTGCTCAATGCATGGTCCATTTGGTAAACGGATTGGTGATTAAATTCCATATTAGGGTTGAAACCACCAGGCATGAAACTAACAGCCGCCCAAAGTGTGCTCGATTCTGATTTGGGTAAATCATCTTCAACAGACTCATTTGCATAGGGGTTGTAGAAGATATACCGTCTTTGCCAATATGTTTTTAATTCTTGAACAGGTGATGGTTCTATCCATTCTACATTAGAAAACAAGGATTTGTGTTCTATATCTACCTTTTTGGCGTCAGCAACTGTTTCGGAAGCGAACGTTTGAAGAGTTACCCAATTCGGACTTTTGCTTTCGGCCGGAGATCGCATGTTTCTATCTAATGCTACACTCGTTTTAGGGTCGGACGTTAGGGATGGTTGAATGGCATTGTGTTCAGCCGAACGAGCTTCACCTGTCGAACTTTCTTCTATTTGAGCAAATGTTTGAGGTTCTACATTCGACGCTGCTTTAGAAGATTGAACGGGATTGGACTTGACATTAAGATTTGCGACAATCTCTTGAGGTGACTGGGTACGGTTCACCAAAAGGATAATGGTTCCTACGCCCAGCACCACCAATACAGAAGCTGCAGCGAGCCAATACCTCTGCCACCAGGGAGCGATCAGCGGTTTAGCCTTAAGATTTTCATCCAGGCGCTTTTCGATGGCATCCCATACATTGGGCGGAGGTGTTTCGACGGCTTTCTCGAAAAACTTCCGCCACTCGTTGTTATTATTGTTTTTTGACTGACTCATTGTCAAATCGTTGTTCTTTGATCAGTTTTTGTTGTAACAAGGTACGGGCTCTTGCAAACTGAGACTTTGACGTCCCCTCTGATATGTTCAGCATTTCGGCAATTTCCTGATGTTTATACCCTTCGATGGCAAACAGGTTGAATACCGTCTGACATCCTGCGGGGAGTTCCTGTATGAATTCCATCAGTTGCTTCCATTGAAAACCGGCAAGCGGATGTTCGACTATGGCTTGCTCAGGTTCATAGACATCTTCCAGTCCAATTAGTTTCTTCTGCTTCTTTAAAAATTTGAGCGCAGTATTTACAACAATAGTGCGTATCCAAAATTCCAAGGGAGAGTCCCCCCTGAAGCTGTCAATATTTTCAAAAACCTTTATAAATGCATCTTGCAAAACATCCTGTGCGTCCTCTGAATTCTTGGTATAGCGCAACGATATGGCGTACATCTTACCGCCATAGATATCGTAGAGACGCTTTTGAGCGACTCTATCCCGAGCGCGACAACCGCTTATCAGTTCTTTTTCGTCAAAAACCATTCTTCAGAAAGGGGTGCTGCTTTCTTTATTTCTTATCGAAAAACACAAATTAAACATTTCCCATTCCACGGATAAAGAACTGATATGTGTTAGTCGATTCAGAAACTACTATAGAGAGCTATATGGCAAGGAAAAGGTTGGAATGAGGTTCAAATTATTATCAAAAAAAATGACCATCAGGGAGTCAAATGCCAAAATAAAAAAAACGGGCTGGTGAATCCGGCCCGTTAAATTACTTGGAAAGGTCACGTCAAACTTGTCGCCAGCCGTCTCTGTACTTGCGTTTGACAAACTGATTGGCTGGTTCGAAATTGGTGATTTTCTGATTTTGCCCGTCCCAAATCAATTTTTTACGACCTGGGAATATGTAACCTTTTCCGTCAGACTTGGGCTCACGATACGTATAGCTTCGGATGGCAAGGTTACCCATAATAACGGTCTCGTTCAGCGGTCCTGCATAATCGAATGATGAGGTCAACGCTTTATGTTCTTTGCTATTAAACCCGGCTTTGCAGGCATCAGTCCAGGCTACTTGGTGACCAAATTCAGGAAGGTCGGAATACTTGTTTTTGAAGGCACCTTCCGGCATTGTCCTTTTTTCGCCTCCTTTTAGATATAGAACTGGGTTTCGACCATAGGTACCACACATAATGACTCCTTTCGTTCCGATAAGCATCACCCCATTGCTGCTGTCAGGCTCTCCCAACGGATCGTCTGCCGGAACCAAATCAGGGTGGAAAGGTCGAATCCCTCCATCATACCAGGTCATTTTAACCTCCGATTGGTTATGGCTGGTGGAAGGGAATTTCAATTGAATGACGGATGACGGTGGACAGCCTTCGGGGATATATTCCGGTTCCCAGTCCTTAATAAATACCTGTCCTACGCTGGCTTCCACTTCAGTTGGATAGCCTAAACGAAGAGTTCTAAATGCCGAGTCGATTAGGTGACAGCCCATGTCCCCGAGCGCACCGGTACCAGTATTCCACCACCCGTGCCATTTGAAGGGATGCCATGCGGGACTGTAATCTACCCATTCGGCTGGACCTACCCACAAATCCCAGTCGAGATGGTCAGGAACCGGATCTTTTTGAGTGGGGAAGGGTATTCCCTGTGGCCAAACGGGGCGGTTAGTCCAAATATGAGCTTCGTGAACAGGACCGATCAGCCCTTGGTCAAACCATTCTAACAATTGTAATTGTGCCGGATTGGAAGCCCCTTGGTTGCCCATTTGGGTGACAACCTTATATTTTCTTGCCGCTTCCGTCAATACTCTGGTTTCGTGCAAACTATGGGCGAGTGGCTTTTGAACATACACATGTTTCCCTAACTCCATGGCCGACAATGCAATAATAGCATGGGTATGATCCGGCGTGGAAACGATCACCGCATCAATATCCTTATGCATCTCATCCAGCATTTTACGGAAATCCTTGTAACGTTTAGCATTAGGATGCTTGTCGAAGCACCGCGCACCTAATTTCCAGTCAACATCCACCAATGCCACGATATTCTCTTTTCCATTGTTCCAGGCATTGTTCACGTCACTATTTCCTTTACCCCCTACGCCGACTCCAGCGATATTTAGCTTGTCACTGGGTGCGACAAAACCCTTGCCGAGTACATGTCGAGGGACTATAAAGAAACTGGCTGCAACAGCACTGTTTTGTAGAAACTTCCGCCTGCTGACGGCATTTTTCTCTTTTTTCTCCATGGGTTAAAAATACTAGCTAAATTGTTTAGACTAATTTTTTTTCGGATTCTTAAGTCCCGTAAAGAACTCAAGTTTTCAAGCTTGTATCGTATTTTCTGAAGCTTCAATATTACAAAATAATCAAATGTAATTTATAGCGCAAGATTTAAATTGGCACGATTAAATTAAAACCGGTGTTATAAATATCACAGTTGGTTTTAATTTTGCAGCGCATTGTAGCGAATCATGGATATAGTAGCGAGAAAATGTTGATCACAGTAATGAAATCCAAAATCCACCGGGCTAAGGTTACCCAGGCGGAATTAAATTATGTAGGGAGCATTACCATTGATGAAGATCTGATGGACGCAGCCGGTTTAGTGGAGAATGAGCAGGTACACGTAGTGAATAACAATAACGGAGAACGGTTAGTAACCTATGTTATAAAAGGTGAAAGAGGAACGGGGACCATATGTTTGAACGGTGCCGCAGCTCGTCGTGCACAGGTCGGAGATATTGTGATCATCATTTCATACGGAATGATGTCGCAGGAAGAAGCGAAAGACTTTAAGCCCAAAGTGGTTTTCCCTGATAGTAAAAATCGTTTGGTCTCCTGATGTTCACGTTTTTCTCCCAAGAAATAGGACGGAAAATTCTTGTCAGATAGCATTTGGTCGCCGAAACAACCATTCCTATCGATAAAATTTCACATTTTATCGGTTCGTTGCCTGGGGTCGTTAAACTTGGTGCAGGGAAGACGCTCTAACTAGGTACATTTTTTTGATTGTATCTCAACAGGCAGATTTATGCGTCGTCCTTTATCCCTACTTTTTATACTGCTGCTATTTTCAGCCGCTGTTCAAGCCCAGACCTTTCGGGTCAATGGAGTGCTTGTAGATTCAGCAGACCGATCACCCATTATCGGGGCTTATATAAAAATAATGCCCACTTCTGACACCACAAAGGCGGTATATACAGCTTCTGACTTACAGGGAAAATTTCAATTGTCAGGTTTATCGCCCCAAACCTACCGGATGGTAATTACCAATTTGACCTATGAGACGCTGGAACGCAGCTTCGAGTTGAAGAATCGAAATATTGATTTTGGGACCATCGTCATGAAAGAGGGGTCGAAGATACTTCAGGAAGTCCAAGTCGTCGGTGCCATTCAGCAATCTCAACAGAAAGGAGATACCACCCAGTTCAATGCGGCAGCCTTCAAAGTCAATCCAGATGCTACTACCGAAGAATTAATTCGTAAAATGCCTGGAATTACCGTAGAAAACGGCGAGGTTCAGGCACAAGGTGAACGAGTTCGGAGAGTCTTGGTGGACGGGAAGCAGTTTTTTGGCGACGACGCTACGTTGGCATTACGAAACCTACCCGCAGAAATCGTCGATAAAATCGAAGTTTTTGATCGGCAAAGTGACCAAGCCCAGTTCAGTGGCTTCGATGACGGAAACGCTGAAAAAACCATAAACATTGTCACACGTGCGGATCGAAACCGTGGACAATTCGGAAAATTATTTGCCGGCTACGGGTTGGACGATCGGTTTATGGCCGGAGGAAATGTGAATATATTTGGAAAAGGACACCGACTCTCGGTAATCGGTTTGAGCAATAACGTCAACCAACAAAATTTTGCATCCCAAGATCTGGCCGGCGTTTTAGGAGGAGGTGGCCGTGGCGGTGGAGGCCGAGGTGGTGGCCGTGGCGGTGGCGCCGACAACTTTATGGTTGGAGGACAGTCGGGTATAACGAATACAACCGCTTTGGGACTGAATTATTCCGCCGACTGGGGGGAAAAGACAGAAGTTACCGCAAGTTACTTTTTTAATCGATCAGCAAACTCCAACCGACAAATAACTGGAAGAGAGACTTTTTTGGACAGAGGAAACCAATTGTATAGCGATACCAGTCTGTCCAGCAATACCAATTATAACCACCGATTTAACCTTCGTCTGGAACATAAAGTGAATGATCGTAATTCACTCATTTTCCAGCCAAACATTAGCCTGCAAGACAATAGTAGCGAAAGTCTACGAAAAGGGGTGACGAGTTATAAAGAGGATGGTACATTGATTAATTTGACTGAGAATAATCGGACATCCCAAAATCTAGCTTACAATATAAATAATAGTTTATTGTGGAGGCATCGCTTCGAAAAGCAGGGCAGAACATTTTCTGTAAACTTTTCCACTGCGATTAATAATCGTGAACGGGATGGAACGCTCAATTCCCATAACCTCTATTTTACAAATCCTGTAAATCCAGGCGATACGATTGATCAAGTTTCCGAAAACGTTACGAAAGGGATTCGTTTGGGCGCCAATGCTAACTACACAGAACCCCTGGGTAAGTCAGGACAACTTCAGTTTGGATACAATATTTCGGTAAGTAACAATAACTCAAAAAGTGAAACCTTCCATTATTCAGAAATAACACAAGATTATACCCACCTGGATTCTTTGCTGTCCAATACATTCGATAACCGCTATACTACTCATAGAGGGGGTGTTAGTTATCGTATTCGAAATGCGTCGGGGCTTATGTTTGGAGCAGGCGTCGATTTTCAACATGCGAACTTATTCAGTCAACAATTGTTCCCAGGGAACAATCGAGTTGATAACTCCTTTTTCAACGTGCTCCCCAATGCTATGTTGATGTACCGTAAACAAGGTGGTACCAACCTTCGGATCTTCTATCGAGCATCTACGCAGGAGCCTTCTATTAATCAGTTGCAGAATGTAATTGATAACAGCAATCCGCTATTTATGTCGGCAGGTAACCCCGACTTAAAACAGTCGTATCGCCACATGGTCAACGTGCGGTTTAATACGGTGGGTGCAAATACCGGCCACAATATGTTCATCCTGATTTCAGGTAATCTTGTAAGTAATTATATAACCAATTCGACCATCATTGCGCAAGAGCCTATGCTGCTTCCCAATGGCCTGTTGCTAGAGCAGGGGGCACAGTTTACAGCCCCTGTCAACGTCAATGGGAACATGGGTTTGAGAGGTTTTGTGACCTATGGAATGCCCATTAAACCTCTCAAAATCAATGTGAACCTGAGCTCGGGTGCTACCTATCAGCGTACACCCGGTATGATCAACAATGTACGTAACCTGTCGAACAGCTATATGTTGACGCAAGGGTTGGTGATCAGCAGCAACATCAATGAAAATCTAGATTTTTCTCTTTCCTATAACGGTAATTACAATATCGTTCGCAACAGTATCCAACAACGTGTTAACAACAATTATTATACCCAAGGGCTAGGCGGACGCGTAAACTGGATTTTCGGAAAAGGTTTCGTATTGCAATCTGACATTAGTAGCCAAAGTTATAGGGGACTAGGGGAAGGTTTCAACCAAAATTATACGCTTTGGAACGCCAGTTTTGGGAAGAAAATGTTTAAGAAAAATGCCGGTGAACTCAAAATTACAATGTTCGATATCCTAGGTCAAAATAACAGTATCAGCAGAAATGTGACCGAAACCTATCAACAAGACGTAATCAGTCAGGTACTAACACGGTATGCCATGCTGACTTTTACCTATAACATAAGAAATTTTGGAGGGAGAGCTTCGAATTCTTCCCAACCCAATTTTGACAGAGAGGGCGGTCGCCCAGGGGGTATGCCCCCGGGAGGGGGTTTCCGTGGTGAAGGAGGGGGTTACCGTGGAGGAGGTGGTTTTAGAGGAAATTAATGCCCGGGGATATCCTCGAATAGATCTTCAGCAAAGCTATTCGATTCCTCGAAATAAAAAACTCCTCGATGAGGTAGATATCTTGGTAAAGTTCATAAATGTTAAAGGTTATATCGAGAACAGCCACTTGGATCGTTCTCGATATTTTTTTACAACAATAACCCTTTTCTAAAGCCCTAACTCGCTGAGAATCTGCATTAATGAGTGCCTCCAGGCAACGCGATGTGAGCCAATTCTTAAGTGATTGATAGTAGATATCATAGCAGATCGGTTTTTATAAACGATCCAACCCTTCTCAAACGGCGTATCTATACTTGTGAGTAGTTGGTCAAAATGTACTTAACCCTATTACGATGATTTTGAATCAAAGAACTAACAAATTGATAAAATCCATTTACAACCCCGCTGTGGTGGCGATAGCTTCGAGTTTATTTTATGCCTGTGGATCGGAAACAAACAAATCGACTGTAGAAGATAAAACACCGGAGGTAGAGCATGTAATTATTTATTCGCAACCGGGGCGATTTGCCGGTTGGCCGGCTAACAACGGCGCTTTCATTTATGAGGGGAATGAGATTATCGTGGGTTTTACGGAGGCAGGTTACGTTAAAAAGAAAGGGCATAACGCAGAACAACCCTATTTAAATTGGCTTGCGCGAAGTACGGACGGAGGGCTAAACTGGACCGCCTATGATCCCGAAAATTATGCTGGTGATTTTGGGGCGCAACCTGACCTTAAAAAAAATGAGACTGAACTGGATTTTACGAATCCGGGTTTTGTAATGCGCGTCATAGGAGCGGGTTACCACGGTGCTGATGATGGGCGTTCCCATTTTTTCTATAGTTATGACCGAGGTTTAAACTGGCAAGGGCCATTTAGCTTTGGTGATCTATTAAGCTGGCCTGAGTTACGAGACAATGGTTTGGACGAGCTCACCCCCCGAACCGATTATATCGTCATGGGCTCGCAGGAATGTCTCCTTTTCTTTTCAGCCCGTAAAAAGGACACTTTCGCCTCTGATCGCCTTTTCTGCATAAAAACCACGGATGGTGGAAAGACGTTTCAATTTCATGGATGGGTAATCGGTCTGCCTCATATGGCTGGAAATGACGTGAAAGTAGATTTGTTTGAAGATAAATCGAAAAATCCAGGGGCCAATGAATGCCGAGCGGTTATGTCGCAATCGGTTCAATTAGAGAATGGTACTATTGTGAGCGCGATTAGAAGGAAATACATTGCAGAGGACAAGGAGGAATATCATTGGATAGACGTTTACCACTCAAAGGATGGGGGGGAAACCTGGAATTTCTTGTCGAAAGTAGCTGAAACGGGAGGGGACAATGGAAATCCACCGGCTATGACAACTACTGCGGACGGTCGGCTTTGTGTGGTCTTCGGCGAACGAGATAAGGGTACCATTCAGGCTACCTATAGCGAAGATGAGGGTAAGACCTGGACCCAACCATTTGTCCTAATCGACGAGTTTTGGTCGGAAGACATGCAGATGAATGATTTGGGATATCCGAGAGTAGTTCGTCGGGAAGACGGTAAGATGGTAGCGATTTATTATTATTCTACCAAGAGTCATTTACATCATTTACGGGCATCCATCTGGGAGCCGTGACCATTTAAGCCATTAAGTGGAGGTAAAGACAACTAAGTTTTTTTACCACTAAGGTGGAAAGGCTGTTAGCGCAGCTACATTAAAGGGGGGGTAGTGGCTAGATATTCGAGGGAGTTGTTCAGGGTAGGAATTAAGTAGCTTGGATGGATATTTCTGTTGGAGCTAATCTTTAAACCTGGAAACCTATTTATTGCTTCATTGGTCCTTGACTAGGTGTTGTAAGCCCGGTTGAGGGGGTGATATGATTTGCCAATCGATTAGAATAACACACTCCTAAGAGATCCTTATGTTTGTGCCGGTGACACCATTGTGTACCACCGAATTAATGGTTATTCCTTGAATATGGGTTCAACGGGTTTGACCCCCAATTTTATTGCAGTCGGCATAAAGGCGGCCAAATCGTTTACTAAGGGGAAGTCGATTCCCAATTGATATAGCTCCGGAAGTTCTTCGGGGGTAGCAGCGTAGAATAAATTGATTTTTACGCCATTATTTTTCAGTTGTTTAACGAGGGGCGACCGATCCTCTTCCACTTTGGGTCGAAGTAACTGAATGAAATCTGCCTTCATTTTAATCGTCTCCTCGACATACCGTGGGGTATCGGAACGGTAACGACCTTCGGCATTGCATATCTTGATATTAGGGACTTTTTCGCGAGCTCCTTTCGCTGCAAGTTCTGAACAGGTAATGAAGGCCTGGTGAAGTCGACCTTTTTCTTTGAGAATTGTCGCTGCTAATCCCCCTTCGTAGTCTGTTCCTTTTAAATGGCAATTAAGCCATACATTTATTGGCATAATGTCGAGCACTTCTTCGAAGGTAGGCACAGGGGTCCCTTTAAATTCGGGGCCTTTCTTGATACCCGCATCTAATTTTCGAATTTCCTGAAGAGTCATTTCAGCTATCTTACCACTACCATCTGTGGTGTGATCCACCGTAGCGTCGTGCATGATGACCAGCGCACTGTCTTTCGTCAACTGTAGGTCAAATTCGATCATTTGAGCACCCAATCGTATGGCTTCTTTAAATGCGGGAAATGTGTTTTCCGGATGGGTATCCATGCATCCTCTGTGCGCACAAAGTCCGCGATCAGGCAGCTGGACCGTCTGTGCATGGAGCAGGGGGGTGCATAGGAATAGCAGGAGTGACAATTTTTTCATGGCTCTAACTGAAAAGTGCAACTATTTGGTAAAGGTTCAAGATAGGTTCGTTCTAATCAAATACAAGTAAGGTAATGGAAGTTATCCCTGATTATTCGAAGTCTTATCAAATTCTTGAATGGGAATACAGGTTTCGATTTTTGCGCAACGGGATTATCCTATTAATTTCACAAGTTTTAAAAAACTATAAATATGAGTCATTCTGAATTAAGTATCATCAAAATTGGAGGTAATATTATCGATCATCCAGAGGAGCTGAAGAATTTTTTGGGGAATTTTTCCAAGTTAGGGGGGCATAAAATTTTAGTTCATGGTGGTGGAAAGGTGGCAACTCAGATGGCTTCACGTTTGGGGGTTTCCACGCAAATGGTAGAGGGTCGCCGGATTACCGACTTACCTATGCTAGAGGTTGTAACCATGGTATACGGTGGATTAGTGAATAAAAATATAGTGGCATCGCTCCAAGCTATAGGGGTGAATGCGCTAGGTCTTACGGGTGCAGATGGGGGTATCATCCGGGCTGAAAAGCGTCCGGTTAAAACGATTGACTACGGGTACGTGGGGGATATAAAAGCCGTTAACAGTGATATTCTGGCCGGATTCTTAGCTCAAAGCCTAGTACCGGTTATTGCTCCACTTTCCTATTCCATGGAAGGAAGTTTACTAAATACCAATGCTGACACCATTGCCTC
>ENA-UOVV01000202-UOVV01000202.1-compost-metagenome-genome-assembly--contig:-NODE-202-length-87837-cov-11.068044_pt1 | contig 87837 bp, 59 predicted proteins | sample MGYA00238155_ERZ761577 | MGnify/ENA primary metagenome ERZ761577 (study PRJEB28898, sample SAMN06268775) | compost metagenome | isolation source: Emeryville, CA | place: USA:Emeryville, CA | collected... | reverse complement strand
TTTAAGTTTAATCCTTATCAGAAAAATACATGATTACGGTACAAAATGTATCGCTACGTTACGGGAAGAGGGTTTTATTTGATGAAGTTAACATCAAATTTGTTCCGGGAAATTGTTATGGTATAATTGGTGCGAATGGTGCTGGTAAATCCACATTTCTGAAAATTCTTTCAGGTGAAATTGAACCGCAAACCGGGCACGTTTCACTGGATCCCGGAGAGCGATTGGCAGTATTAAAACAGGATCAATTTCAGTTTGATCAATATACGGTAATGGATACGGTGATCTTAGGTCATCAACGCCTTTACCAAATCATGAAAGAACGAGAGGCCATTTATGAGAAAGCGGATTTCACCGATGAAGATGGGGAAAAGGCTGCCGAATTAGAAGCGGAATTTGCCGATCTGAATGGCTGGGAAGCTGAGAGTGAAGCCGCCCAGATTCTGAGTGGCCTAGGGGTTGCAGAATCCCTTCACTATGCCAAGATGGAAGACCTCAACGCCAATGACAAGGTAAAGGTGCTCCTGGCTCAGGCACTTTTTGGGAATCCTGATGTGCTTTTGCTTGATGAACCTACCAACAACCTGGACATTGAAACGGTTATCTGGCTGGAAAACTTCCTGGCTAACTTCAAAAATACGGTAATCGTGGTCTCCCACGACCGACACTTCTTGGATGAAGTCTGTACGCATATCGTAGATATCGATTTTAGCAAGGTTCAGCTTTATGCAGGGAACTATACCTTCTGGTACGAATCAAGCCAGTTAGCATTAAAACAGAAATTGGATGCTAATAAGAAAGCCGAGGAAAAGCGTAAAGAACTAGAAGATTTTATCCGACGTTTTAGTGCTAACGCTTCTAAATCAAAACAGGCTACTTCAAGAGCAAAACTGTTAGAAAAACTAACAATAGAGGATATCAAACCCTCGTCACGTAAGTACCCCTATATTGCCTTTAAGCCTGAACGAGAAGTTGGTGATCAAATCTTGCATATCGAAGGGTTGTCCCAAAAAGGCGAAGACGGGACCCAACTGTTCACCAATTTGACATTTAGAGTTAACCCGGGCGATAAAATTGCCTTTGTAGGGAAAAACGTATTGGCGATCAGTGCTTTGTTCGATATATTAGCCGGTGAGGCAAAACCAGATGCAGGCAACTTCAATTGGGGAATCACGATTACGACGTCCTATTTCCCCAAGGATCCTTCCGCTTTTTTCAACACCGATCTGAATTTGGTAGATTGGTTGCGGCAGTTTTCAACCGAAAAGGACGAGAGCTTTATTCGGGGCTTCTTAGGAAGAATGTTGTTCTCCGGAGAGGAATCACTCAAAAAAGCTTCTGTGCTTTCAGGAGGGGAGAAAGTTAGATGTATGCTTTCGAAAATGATGCTATCGGGTGCCAACACGTTAATTCTCGATGACCCTACTAACCACCTCGATCTGGAGTCGATTACCGCATTAAACAACGGAATGCTGGATTTCACCGGGAACATTCTCTTTTATTCACATGACCATCAGATCATACAAACAGTGGCTAACCGTATCATCGAAATTGGCCCCAATGGTATGTTGGATAAGTTAATGACCTACGATGAATATCTAAAAAGCGACGTTATCAAGGAACAACGTGCCGCTTTGTACGAATAAGTAGCTCTTAGCTCAAGGGAACATTAACCTCTACTATAAAAAAAGCCCCTGCCGATGCGATCGACAGGGGCTTTTATAATTCCTATTCTTTTATTGTTTCACTAATTTAACCGTTTGGCTATCGTCCGTACGAATCAGATAAATTCCATTCGGCCAGGGTTGGGCATTTACCTCGTTCTTACCCGCTTCTAGGCTTAGTCGTTCAATCGCTCGCCCGGTGATATCATAAATCACAGCATTTTGTTTCGAAGGTGAAAATACATACAGTTTGTTGGCAAATGGATTCGGGTATCCATAAGCCACTAACGCTGGATTTCTCGATAAGACAAGCACTTCGGTTGGACTATAGTTGAAACTACCGTCATTGTCAATCATTTTAAGACGATAATACAAGGTTGATGCAACGCTCGGCTGGTCGATAAAGCGGTATTGGCTTGAACTTTCCACATAAGTTACCGTGCCAATTTTCCGGAAATTACGACCGTCTGTACTTCTTTCTACCTCAAAATGGCTGAAGTCTTTAGCGTTATCTGCTTCCCACCGTACAGCTACCGTTTGTTGTTCGGCTTCTTCTACGTTGAAGGAGATCAAACGTACAGGCAGGGTTGGAGGATTACTGGGAGGAGGACTGGTGTAGCAGTCTTCGGTAGAAGGTGGATAAGCGTATTCTGCCACAGCTGTTGTGCCGACCGTAACTCTAATTTTGGCACCGGGCTTTTTCAACTCGGCATTCAAATCACTAATTTCTACCCAGTTGCCATTTTGATAAACCCAACCTGGCCAAGCAATACCGTTACCATTTTCATCCACATCAGCACCTGGAAATAAAAGCTGCCCCGATAATGGTTGATTATTCAGTAAACAAACCACGGTACCATCTGGTGTGAGCCATTCAATTTTAGCTTTTTCGCCAGTCATGTCGTAATTACCCGTAATGGAATAATTCAAGTAAGGAGCGTCTAAATAACACTCCGCCCAAGCATTTAAATCAATGGTCTTAGGGAAAATCTCGGGAATTAATGGATGGAAATGCATCTCATCGCCATTGTGCTCGTAAGCTCTGGCAATTACCTGTCCGACTAAATTATGATTTGGCTTCTTAATGACCTTACCATTAGGCGCAAATACTAAACCGTATATGTATCCCCATATATTAACGTCGTCCGTAACATCAGGAAAGTTATATACGACGTGTTGTTTAGTCGTACCGTTCTGCAAATTATTATTCCTGAATTCAAACGATTTATTATTGGCGTTTACGATGTTGATAATTAGCGCAAAACCCGGATTTGTCGATAAACCTGTGAATAAAGGATCTTGAAGGCTTCCCCAAACCAATGCATCGATGGTGATTACATTGATTCCGTTAGGATCGAGCCGAAATTCTGGTTTGAAACCGAGATGGGTTAGAATCGGTCCGTCGAGAGGTTCAACACTAGGTTTATCTCTATCGCCTACTTTAACATTATTAGGCAAAAGACTTAATGCTGTTGACGTAGAACTGAATTCAGCGAATGCCCCATCGATGTCAATTTGGCCAGGACCATTACCAAATACATTTTCAAAAACAGGGTTGTTAACCTCACTAACTGGAGGAGTACCTGGTCGGGAATTAATATGAATGGTCCCGCCACCGTCTTGCTTAATTTTAACTACATTTCCTTCATAAGTGACCGACAACCCGGCACTATTACCGATTTTAACATAGTGATTCTGATTAACTTTGAGTTCAGAACCGGATTTAAGTTGCACGCCACCTCGTATGGCCAGTCCGATGGGTATCCCACCGTAATGGTATCCACCACCGATCTGTGGAATAATTTGAACGTTTCCATCCAAAATGAGTTTACCACCAGCGGCTACCCTTCCTTCCACTTCGTTGGGTTTGAGGGTAACGTCTTCTTTAACAAAAATGGCAAAATCCAACGCTCGATCATTTATTTTCTGAGCATGGGCTTGGAACAACGTAGAGGCAAGCAATAAGCAGAATAGAGGGTATACGTAAGAAAACTTCTTAACCAAACCTCTGTTTAGATATGGGGGCAATATCTTTTTCATTTGGTTTATTGAGTTGGTAAAAAATATGCAAATACTATTAGACTAGGGTCGAACAATACTAATTTGATATCGCCAGTGGGCGATATACGATTTAAACAATGGACAAAACAGGGTCTGTGCAACCGGTTTTCACCAAATTGCCTAAAAACTCACTAGTATATACGAAGCAATATGCTTTCTATCAGAATCAAGATCGATCTTGATTCTGCCGCTTTAAGGCGCCCCAGCCAGGAATGCTACTCAGACAAAGGGTGTACTGGTATGCCCTAAAGATGTACGAGCCACTATGTTTTGATAATAGCAACAAATAGCTCCTATGATCGTCTAACACCTGAAACGACCATTTACGTAACGTGGTTAAATAGGATTACCTAAGAACTTTACTTGAAATTTTGAGAGTCATACGATAATTATGTTTTTGTTAAGACCTCCGCGATTTCCAAACAAGGGGGGCTTGCTCTTCAATGCGGTTAAAAAATCAATATAATATGTGTGAACACAAGAATGTGCATGCAAATATAATGGCTTTCAGATAACTTCCAAAGAATTTTCACATTTTTAGTGCAATTAATAGGGGTTTAAATGGCACTTTCTATGGGAAAAATATAATAAATAACCAGAATGCTAGAACGGGTACGCTACCGCTATATTCAATACGAGGTTTTCTCTTCGCCAGGTTTTGTTGCTAAAATTGATTTCACGAAATACCCACGGGTTTTGAGGCTCCTCTTGATATGCGTACCAGGGCTTCCGGAAAGGGGTTGCCAAATCTAAACGAAGCACCAAATAAGTGAAATCCATCCTTAAGCCCAGCCCTCCCCCAATCGCTAATTGCTTGTAGAAATCTTTCGTTAATACGGAATTTTCGCCGTATTCAGCTAGGACCCGATAATTCCACACATTTCCTGCATCCACAAACACAGCGCCATGAAATAAGGAGCTCATTCGGAAACGCAACTCTGAATTGAGCTCCATTTTTATATCTCCAAATTGGGTATTTCGAAAAATGGCTCGCGTTACAGAATCGGCATGATAAGCCCCCGGTCCTATTGTTCTGGCCTGAAATGCTCTTATCCCCGTGCTACCACCTACAAAATATTGCTTAAATTGGGGTAGGGCTTTCGAATTTCCATAGGGCAAACCAAATCCAAGTATCAAACGATTCGCCCATTTAAGGGAAGGACTAAGGGAATGGTAATGTCTCACTTCACCATCTAACCGTACAAACTGTTCAAAAGGAATGTCGAATAATTGTTTGCCACCTTCGTCGCTTTCCTTCACCAACAAGCCTGCCAAGTTTCCCACCAAATTAATACCCCCGCTCACCAATAGTTGGTGTCTGCTATAGTTATTAATTTTGGGATTATAGCTTATCGTATAGGCCGATTCTAACAATAAACGGTTTTCGAGTATACGGAAATAACGATCGATATCGTATAGGTTGGGGCTATCAAAAATGAGTTCTGTAAAGGCCTCACTTATATTTCGTGGTCGCACCACATTGATTCCAAAGGGAGAAAACGTATGGGTAGTATTTTTGAATTGCCAGGTATAGCCCCATTGTCCTCGTATTGAATTTAACGTATACAATCCTGCTTGTACCAAGTTTTCATAACTAAGAAGGAGGGAGGTCCTGGGCAACGATTGATCAATTTCCGGATTATGTTTCCAATACGGAACTACAAAGCGAGGGAAGGAAAGCTCGGCTTCAAATTTATAACGCAAAAAATTGGTTCCAGGCGCAACACTACCTCCCCCTAATTGCCAATCTAGTCCTCCATCAGCACTAATTCGTAATTGTTCCGCACCTCGAAATAAATTTCGATGGTTCCAGGAGACGATCGCTTGAATACCTCCTAAGTTGTTAGATTTGGTCAAGCCACTCAGTTCTGCCCGCATTGATTTTTTCTTCAGCGGACTTAAATGGTAGTAAACGTCTAACAGGGCAGAATCAGACCGAGGCACTAGGTCAAACCGATTCCGAACAAATTTAAAATTCTTCAGGTTGATGATTCGGGAGAGCGAAATATTTTGGACGTCACTGTTATAGCGACTTCCTGAGCGTAATCCTACTACCTCTTCAAACACCCGTGGCCTAAATAACCGCTCCGGATCGTACAATTCATTACCGCTTCGCAAACGATGAAATTCGGTCAGGGTATCCGAATATGCTCCGCGGTAATCGGTATATATTTTTACATTTCGGATGTAATAGGGTTTCAATGCCGTACGGGCAACGTCGGGCTTGAGCTCGATGGTCGCGTTAAATTTATAGGCATTTAAAGCCGTATCAACCTTAACAATGAGATGTTCTGGACTGAAATAATAAAAACCCTTGGTTTTTAAATGCTGATCAATTCGAATGCGCTCCGCTTCCATCATCGATAATTGATAGGGCTTTTCGCTCTGCAAAAGGGTTTCCTGTTGCGTTTCCAGGTAAGCACTATCAAATTCAGCCACGCCAGTCGGCTTAAACACAATTTCATTCAACGAATACCGAGGGCGAACATAAACTTCATAGCTGGCTTTAACTTTCTTTTTCCCAACGGTTTCAACTTGTCCCTCAGCTTCTGATCTAAAATACCCTTCATTGTGTAAATATCCCGCTAGCGATTGTTTATTCAGGTCCAATGATCGGGATGACATGTATACGGGCATTTCGCCTAATTGCCTCCTCAACCAACTTCTAAATCCTTTTTCCTTCTTAGGCTCTCCGATAACGTAGTAGAACCAAACTTTATAGGGATACTTAAATATCTTTTTGTTGGGTACGGGACGAAGGATATCTTCCAATTCGGTTGATAGACCACTGTGTAACTTAACATCCGCCAAGGTATCTTTCCTTATTTTCAATTCATTTTCGATCAACAATACCTCTCCTTCGGGTATATATTTGGAAATTGAGCAACTGCTCAAGAGCAATACCAAGCTGATGGCCCAATACCCGATTCCGTATGTCGATGAAAGTTTCACTGATTCAATTTTAATCGGTTAAAATTTACTTTTCAAAGAATTCCTTAACAGCGTCGTAATCTAGGGTAACGATAAAACTCACCCCTGTTTCCACGATGAATCCTTCCAGTACGGTTTGAAACTGGTTTTTCCGATATGCGCGTAATACGTAACGCCCGTCACGGGTTATTTTATAATTGACGGCGATATTGTCGAACAGCTCCGAAGATTGGGCAGATTCCCCACTGTTTTCCAATTCGAAGTTTCGCCCGACCGATACCGTTACTCTATCGTTTAAGAAACCTTTGGTAAGCCCCACATTAAGGTCGGTCCTTCCGCCTGTTGCGCCGGTTGTCGATTGTAAATTAAAATCCAATTGTACGCCCTTGATGAGATCAGAAGCTAGGTAATTTAATTGATCGCTAAGCATTTTACTTACGCTCTGGCGTGCGATAGCTTCAGCACTAAACCCACCTAAAGAGATATTGGACGTTTCAGCCATAAAGCGGTTCATGAGCAGAAGCCCGAAAACCTGCTTATTCATCTCGGATGCGTCATTACGGAATGACGACAAAATTTGTTCGTCTTCAATCTTGTTTTTTAATGCGCTACCCGCCCTTTCGTTTACCTCTAAATCGAATTCAATTTTCGGATTGCTCAAATTCCCTGTAATGGATAGGAGCACATTAAAAGGAACTTTACCATACCTATAATTAGTGGGGCTGAAAGCTGAGGGATCGGCTTCCACTTCATACACAGCAACGATATCCAATTCGGCTTGCATTGGATCGCCAGACCAGATTATCTGGCTACCCTTTCGGATTAGGAATTCTTTTTTCAGGATCTCAAAGGTCAATTCATAAGCTCCTTCCGCTAATTCGTAAGTCCCCAACAAATACAACTGTCCGTTGGGAGCTAAGCCGGTATTTAGGTTTGCATTGCCTTTAACCTTTAAATTATCGCCATTTCTTTCATCCAAGACGATGGTAAATTCGGCATCGGGATCGGTTTCGATATTTAAGGACAATTCGGAGGCGAAATCCACAACCACCGGTCCTTCCGATTTTGGAGCTTCCGGCTCTACTTCTTCCTTACGTGTTACAAACTCTACGATTCCATTTCCCCTATCCATACCTGCGTCGTCGTCCGGTAGGATGAGTGTCACATTACTTCCTTTGAGTATGTTGACATTCCCGTTGATGACACTTTCGGTTCCCTTCCCTCGGATGGTAAGATTGGCTCCCCCGAATACCCGCCCATATACCAAATCGTTGTCTCTTCTACTGGCATTCAACAGATTAAACCGATCAGTATTGACGGTCAGCTGATAGCCTACGTTAGGCAAATCGTCGAGGACAACCTGACCTTTTACATAAAGTTTCTGATCTAATGTGTCGACAATCGTTAGGTTATCTAAATGTAATTGGGGGGCTGTAAATCGAAGGGTACCGTCTTCGAATTTATATCGGGTTCCTAATTGACTTATACGGTAACCCAGTCCCTGGTGTTGTATGTTTCCATTCAATTTCGGACTGGTCAAACTCCCTTGGATAGTTAGATTTCCATTTAATTGACCCTGCCCCTGTTTTAATTCTCCAAAACTAAATGCTTCGATAAGCTTTGCATCCAAACGATTAAGATTTAGGCGGAAATCTAATGGAGCCTCTGTGCCTGACTTATATTTCCCATCCATCGATACATCGTTGAGTTCCCCTTTCAGTGACATGTTCAAGTCGATTACGCTGGCGGTACGGTTATCGGCTTTAAGTTGAAAATCACCCATGGGGACACCTTGCAATTCAAATTTTAATATCGACAAATCCCCTTGAAATACGGGAGCTTCCTCTTGATATTTGGCAATGTAGAAATCTCCGTCAAGGCGACCACTGGCAAGCTTAGGGTCACGGGTAACCATTTGAACCAAAGGCCGAATAGCTATGCTATCAGCTGTAATCCGAATTGGCCCATTGGGATAAGGAGTTGCATTTTCTTGATCCCCAACCGAAGTAATGATTAACTTCTCTCTGGAGCGATTTCTAAACAAAGTAAAATCTTTAACAAGCAAACCGTCCTGCCCCCATCGTATAAAACCTGTTGAGTCGGAACGCCAAGGTACATAATTCAAAATCAACCGATTACGCATCCGAATCTCATAGTCGCCGCCGTCATTTTTGATTACAACGCCCGCCATGTGCTGGTTTCGGTCGACCGAGTCTTTAACGGTTAATTGAGCGTCGGCTTGATTATCGGCCACCGTTCCCCCTAATTGAAAATTCCTAACTCGGAAACTCTCTGATTTCAACTCATCAATATTGGTCCGGTAGGCTAATTTTTCCCCATCTGCTTCAGCTGTAACGGACAATCCATTAACACTAATTGAATCGTATACCGTACGAGGTGCGAATGCCGAAAAGCTAAAGGTCGTATCCCCTTGATCCTTCAGTTGGGCTCTAAAATTAACCCTATCCAACCGGGTGAGCTCCGGCGCAAAAACTTTGAGCGCATCGTGTTGTTGGATATGACCTGTCAGATGAAAAGAATAAGGTGGGTTCGGAGTCTTAGTGAGCGTATCCGAAATTTGAAAATAACGATTTATTTCAGCGGTAAGCAGGTCGCCCAATGCCGTGTAATCGAACTCACCAGTGATCAATAAGGAAGCAAAACTGCTCTGAAGCTCCATTTTTTTACCTTCACCTTCATTCGAGAATTGAAGGTTGAGCGTTCCGATTGGTATTTCGCGTTGACGATTTTTTAACACCAAGTCTGTACCTACCATTTCACCCAGGGGGTTCGCAGGGTTTGTAGACGTTAAATTTAGAGCCATATTTCCCGCTAATGCCACGGAATCCGAATAGAGATTAAGTTGGTTGAAATCCAGATTTCGGAGATCTGCATTTATCGTTACAGCTGGAAATTCCGGGTTTAGATCTGCAGTTCCCTCGATGTCTATATCCAGATTTGGGTCTTGGGAAGCTGCGCGAAAATTGGCAAGTCCTTGGCGAACATCTCCGGAAAGGTTTAAATTCCGGTACGTGTAACCCTTTATATCCGCTCGGCTGATGGTCCCATTCAAACGAGCATCGGCCTCGGTGAGTGAGTAGCCTTTTCCCGAAAATTCTGCATACAAAGAAACTTTGCCTAGTTGGTCGGCTGGTTGCATCAATAAATAGCCTAAGTCCACGGCTTCCATTCTTAACTGCCCTTCATAGGAGGCATTTAACGAGTCGGTGATGTTATTGAATTCACCGGTCAATTGTAAGTTACCTTGATCGGTTTCCAATTCTGCATCTATTTTTAGGGCTTCCAAGGATCCGTCTAGTCGGCCGACCAATTTCATTTGATCCGGTAATCGAACCGAATCGGGTAGTGTACCTTTAGGTAATAATGCCATGACATCGGCTCCACTGGCCGATAGCTCTTTTAGTTCTATGGCCATCCCCAACTGGTCCGGATCCGGCATACCGGTAATGTTCCCCGTAACGGCAAGACGAGTTGCATCGGGCATACTGAAAACCGCCTCGTTGATTTGGATATTATTTACTGTTCCTGTTAAATGAGCAGAGCCTTGAATAAAACTGTTTGGTTTAACATCAAACGGTGGGGTTTCCGCAAGGTCGGGTAGCAACAGTAACAGGTCAGGGAAGCCTAGTTTACTTTGTGCTAATTTGAAATCAAGTTTAACATTCCCCAGGTCGGAGGATAACTGATCCAAATCGGAATAACTTAAAACAACCTGATCGCCTAGAGAAGAATGGGGTGTTTTAAGCGTCAGGTTTTTCAAAAAAGTCTGACGAGCAGTATAACCAAACTGAGCAGCTGCTTTTTCAACCACCAATCCACTTTTTTCTTCGAGTTGCAGATGGATTAGATTACCTGCTGTGCTGTCGGGGGAATATATAAAATTGTCGAGTTCGCCACTAAGCCCCGATAAATTAATATGCGCATAGTCCAAGCCTTTTGAGGTAGGTTGGATGTTGTGGTCATCGTAGGCAATTTCGTTTTCCAACAAGCGAAGGCTTCCCAACCTAACCTGCCATCCCTCAGTGCTTGAATCAGCCTCAACTTCTGATGTGACCTCCTCTTCAACGGGATTAAATGCTACGATAATCTTCGAATTGGCAATTTCTAGTTCCTTAATGCCGACACGTTGACCATCTAAATAAACGTGGTCTATTTGTGCCAGAACTTTGGGAAAATCCAGGTCGGTGGTCAGCCCTGAGACCTCGTCATTATATCGAACTTTTATATTTCGAAAGTCAATTTTCCCAAACTGTAGGTCTAATGTATCGGTTACCGGAGTAGGTTCCGCTGGAGGTAAACCAAGATCTGTAGGCCGGAAAAAACGTAGAGAGAGATCGGAGTTTTTTAATTGGATATCGGTCGGGTGATAGCGAGAATAGGAAGGATTAAATGCTGAAAAAAGAACCTCTGCTTCGGGTAGTCGAATATCGGCATCAATACCCGACCCATCGTCGTAATAAGTAAGATGGATTTTTCTCACCACTAAATGATCCCAGCTCATATCGAGAGGTTCTCCCGACGTTGTGTCTGGGGGAGATGAAGCGAAGGCATCCGGGATAAATTGGAAGTTAAAATCTTTTTCAGGTGCCCTTCGATAAATTTTACCTCTGACATCTTCGACCTCTACTTTTTGAATGCCTATCTTACCTCTTATCAAACCCCACATATCCAAATCGGCTTTTAATTTAACCGCGGCTATCAATGTGTCGCCTTGAAGATCTTCGATATAGAGGTGATCAACCCCGAGGGCTTTGGGCCATTGCAAGGAAATATGCCCAATTTCGATACGTGTATTGAGCTTCCTCTTTAAATATTTGTTGAGTTGCGAAGTGAGGTATTCCTGACCTGTTGGAGTCAGTAGCACAAATAATACAACCCCCAGTAACAGGAGTATGGTAAAGAGGAAAATCAGCAGTATGGAAGTAACTCTTTTCAAATAATCTCGTTTCGATGAAGTTGAAGGTACTGTTTGGTAATCCGAATTGGAACTGATTAATGATGTGGCAAAATACTAATTCGGCCTATTTAAACCTCTTATTCTAGGTTTTCTTCTTCATTTCAATCCGCTAACAAAAAGGAGGTCCGTCGATCTGATCTCGGTGAACGTTGCGGTTCATTTCAATCATTTCAGTCGGATCTCCCAATTTTAGTTGAACTTTGTGGAGTCAGATAAATTGACTATCTACTAAAAAGTGACGAATCAACTGCTTTATTTATTGTCAATTCGGATGTGATTTTATAGTTTGCTTTACGTTTTACTTCGTTTCTCGTTATACTGGATGGATAAAGGATTCCGAAGTCTGACTTTACATATTGGCTATAATCGCTGATAATTTCTTCGCCCCCGGCAATTAATCGCGACTGGAGTAATAGTCCGGAATCGTTGTCAAACAACAGCGTGTAGCGTGCATCTTTTCCTTGTAACTCAACTTTCTGTACGTCTTTCCCGTTGTATTTGTCAGGCCCCACCAAGGAAGCTACAAACCCGCGTTGACTATAATTAAAAAAAGGAACTAAGAAGTCATACAGCTCTAAACGCATCTCTGCGGCTTTATCCTTACTCAGGTCGCTTACCTGATAGTTGGTTACTTTATCGGCGCTTCCGAGAGGCACCTTTCTCCACGCATCATTCCCTTTAATACCATAAATAAAGCCTCTTCCTTTGATGATTTCATTTTTATACAGAGCATTATCTGCAAGAACACCGCTGATTTCAGCATCGTAGCTTGCGACGTTGGTAGAGGTATACTTTCGTTTTATACTGTAATTACGAATTTGATCCCATTTTGCCTTACCACCCGTAGCTTCAAAATATTTATTGAGAACGCTATCAACTGTTACGACTCGCTTCGCGTCAGACTGGCTTGCTGTAGGTGTGGTAGTTGCTTGTCGGGCTGATCTATTTTGGGCTGGCACACGTGTTTGAGCGACACAACTCAGGGTAACCATTGAAAATATCAGGGTGATTACGGCTAATTTTACGGTGTTGATGTATGTAGTCATAGTGTATTGTATTTAGGTTCCCGATTAGTATACTTCTCTTTGACTTGAATGGGGTGCAAAGGTTTATAGAATGGCAATTTGGAATAGGATGCTGATATTTCCAATTACTTTAAATCCAAAAAATCCCGCTTTGGCGGGATCTGTTGGTGCAATTATTTAATTTTATAACGAAGAATTGATTGATTTTATTAACCAACACTACCTTCGAGACTGATTTCTAGCAGTTTTTGTGCTTCTACAGCGAATTCCATAGGGAGTTGATTCAACACCTCTTTTGCATAACCATTGATAATCAAGGCTACCGCTTGTTCGGTTGGAATCCCCCTTTGGTTACAATAGAATAGAATATCTTCGCCAATTTTTGACGTTGTTGCTTCGTGTTCCACCACCGCACTGGGGTTGGCGACCTCCAAGTAAGGAAACGTGTGTGCTCCGCATTTATCGCCAAGCAGCAGCGAGTCACATTGGGAGAAGTTACGGGCGTTTTCGGCTCTTCGCATGACGTTTACCAGTCCGCGGTAAGAGTTTTGGCTAAATCCAGCGGATATCCCTTTTGAGACAATTCTACTCCGGGTATTTTTACCAATATGGATCATTTTGGTTCCCGTATCAGCTTGTTGTTTGTTATTGGTCACTGCTACGGAATAAAATTCACCAATGGAGTTGTCGCCCTTTAAAATTACGGAAGGGTATTTCCAGGTGATAGCAGAACCTGTTTCAACTTGTGTCCAGGAAATTTTGGAGTAAGCTCCATCACAAATTCCCCGCTTGGTTACGAAGTTGTAGATACCACCGATACCGTCTTTATCACCGGGATACCAGTTTTGTACGGTAGAGTATTTTACTTCGGCTCTTTCATGAGCAAATATTTCTACGACTGCTGCGTGCAGCTGGTTTTCATCTCTCATGGGGGCTGTACAGCCTTCCAAATAGCTTACATAACTACCCTCTTCAGCGATGATCAGGGTACGTTCAAACTGTCCGGTCCCTGCCGCATTAATCCGGAAATAGGTCGACAATTCCATGGGGCATCTCACCCCTTTGGGAATGTATACGAAGGATCCGTCTGAAAATACGGCTGAATTGAGTGCTGCATAAAAATTATCCCGAGGGGGTACCACGGAGCCTAGGTATTTTTTCACCAATTCAGGGTGTTCGCGAATAGCTTCTGCTATGGAGCAAAAAATTATCCCTTTTTCGTTAAGTTCCTTCTTGAAAGTGGTGATGACAGACTCTGAGTCCATAACCGCGTCCACAGCTACCTGCGGGGTAGTTGTCTCTTCGTCCGTACTTTCTTCTTCCACTCCCGCCAATCGTTTTTGTTCACTCAATGAAATCCCAAGTCTTTCAAAGGTTCTTCTCAGTTCGGGGTCTATGTCGTCCAAACTTTTAACCTTTTTCTTCTTTTTGGGTGCTGAATAATATTTTATGGCTTGGAAATCAATAGGAGGATAAGTAACATTTGGCCATTTGGGCTCCTCCATTTCCTTCCACATACGAAAAGCTTTCAGACGCCATTCGTACATCCATTCTGGCTCCTGTTTTTTGTCTGAAATAAACCGTATAATACCTTCGTCCAGACCCGGAGGGGCTTCATCGACTTCAATATCGGTGTAAAAACCATACTTATAGTCCGAACTCGTGATTTCTTCCAGCAATTCTACTTCCTTTCCCATAAACGTAAAGAGCGTATCATTCCAGACTACGCCATATTTTTTTAATTCCTACTTGATTGCTAATTGGACAACAATCCTCGTCGCATTTCAGTTTGATTTAATTCAAAAATAACAAATAATTTCAGAATTAGGTCGCGCCGCGCTAGGTTCTTACCAAATTTTGGATTCGGCCAGGTAATTGTGTACATAATCATTAACCCCGTCTTCTAAAGTTGTAAAGGGGCGATCATAGCCAATATTCCTAAGTTTCTCCATCGGCGCCTCGGTGTAATATTGGTATTTGTCTCTTATGTCGAGCGGCGTATCGATGAATTCAATTTGGGGGGATAACCCCATGGCTTGGAAGGTATTACGGACCAAATCCAAGAAGGTTCGCGCTTTTCCGCTACCTAAATTATAGATTCCAGCATCCTTCCGATGATGCATGAGAAACATGCAAACTTCGACCACGTCCTTCACGTAAACAAAATCCCGCTGTTGTTCACCGTCTCTAAAATCGGGTCGGTGTGAACGGAAAAGCTTCATTTTCCCGGTCGCTTTTATTTGGTGATAGGCATGAAAAATCACTGAAGCCATTCTCCCCTTGTGATACTCGTTCGGTCCATAGACATTGAAAAACTTCAGTCCAGCCCAAAAAAATGGCCTCACATCCTGTTGCAATACCCATTTATCAAACTCATTTTTCGACTCACCATAAGGATTCAGAGGTTTGAGTTTTGGGATATTGTCTTCTATATCTTCATATCCGAGTTCCCCTAATCCATAGGTAGCGGCCGAAGAGGCGTAAACCAGTGGGATCTGGTAATCGATACATTTGCGCCAAATATCTTTCGAGTAATTTAAGTTGAGCTGATCGAAAATATTTTTATCAAATTCGGTAGTATCCGTCCGAGCACCCAAATGAAAAATAAATTCAACCTCCTGGTGATTTCTGTCCAGCCAGTTGAAAAAATCGGTTCGTTCTACCCTTTCCTTGAGCTGTTTGCCTTCTAAATTTTTAATCTTTTCGGTTTGGGAGAAGTCATCTACCGCGATAATATATTTAAAGCCTTCATCGTTTAAGCGACGAACCAGACAACTACCTATAAAGCCTGCGGCACCGGTAACTACGATCATAATTTAAAATCACTGATTTTGAAAAACGCACCTACAAAAGTAAGAAAAGCGTACAGGGATTATAGGAAACCTAGGAGATAATGTCTGATTTTCATCGGAAAAAGTGTTACTTTGTGGTGACTAGCAATTAAAACCTTGAATAATCCAATTGACCTCATGAACAAATCCGAGGACGGTTTACCGCCATTCGTAAGTAGCTGGCGTCAGTTATACTTAATTATTATTGTCTCATTAGTCTTGTTAATTGCATTGTTTTACTGGTTTACTGTCACGTTTCAATGAACTCACTCGATTGGATTGTTCTCTTCCTCACCCTCTTATCGATTGTTGGATACGGCATTTACCAAAGTAGACGGGATCGGACCATATCCTCTTATTTATTAGCCGACCGCTCTCTTCCCTGGTATCATATCACCTTATCGGTGATGGCTACACAGGCCAGTGCCATCACTTTCTTGTCAGCCCCGGGGCAAGCGTACACCGACGGGATGCGTTTTGTCCAGTTTTATTTTGGGTTGCCGTTGGCTATGGTGGTTTTGTGCGTGACGTTTATTCCAAAGTTTCACAGTTTTCGTTTGGTAACGGCCTATGAGTTTCTCGAAAAGCGCTTTGATTTGCGCACCCGTGGACTCACCTCATTTTTATTTTTACTGCAACGGGGTTTATCGACAGGCTTATCTATTTATGCACCAGCCTTGATTTTATCTTCCATATTGGGTTGGGATATATTATATACGAATATTTTATCTGGTTTTGCGGTACTCTTATATACGGTTACCGGGGGAGCACGTGCTCTCTCCTATACACACCTTTTACAGATGGGGATCGTCACCCTTGGAATGGTTATCGCCGGTGTTATGGTTGTTAAACTGTTACCGCCCCAAGTTTCCTTTACGGACGCTTTACACGTCGCGGGGAAAATGGGTAAGACCAATGTCATTGACTTTACTTTTGATTTAAATAACCGTTACAATGTTTGGTCTGGTATTATTGGTGGCTTTTTTCTGCAACTATCCTATTTTGGTACAGATCAATCGCAAGTAGGCCGTTATTTAACGGGCAGTAGTGTGGGGCAAAGCCGGTTGGGTCTGGCGATGAATGGGTTATTAAAAATTCCAATGCAGTTTTTGATTCTACTGGTCGGTGCCTTGGTCTTTGCATTCTATCAGTATGTCACCCCACCCTTGCATTTCGACAATGTTCCGGTACAGAAAATTCAAGCAACAGCCTATGCCGAACAATACGGGGCGTTGGAACAAAAACATCTCGAACTTCAACAGCAGAAAAGAGAACAAGTACTACAGCTCAATCAAGCTATTGAACATAAAAATGTTTCGGAAATTGACGCATTAAGAACCGTTTTATCGGAGTCTGAACGGGAATTACAAGGTCTGAGGAAAGAAGCGAGCGCGTTGCTAACCGAAGCCACAGGCACTACTGCTAATGATGTAAACTATATTTTCCTTCGGTTTATAACTGACTACCTGCCTGCCGGTTTAGTGGGCTTATTAATTGCGGTCATCTTGTTGGCCTGCATGGGGTCGGTGGCCTCAGCTTATCAGTCATTGGCCTCCACTTCTATTGTTGATTTTTATCAGCGGATATTTGTAAAAGACAAAACAGAAGTCCACTATGTCAAAGCGAGTCGTTTAGCAACCTTATTATGGGGCATATTTTGTATGGTTGTCGCACAATATGCTTCTAAATTTGGGAGTATGATTGAAGCGGTTAATGTCCTTGGGTCCTTATTTTATGGGGTTATCCTGGGTATCTTTTTGGTTGCCTTTTATTTTAAGAAAATTGGGGGGAGGGCTGTATTCTGGGGGGCTGTGATCGGTGAAATTTTTGTGGTTTATAGCTATGTTCAGGAACTTACGGCCTTTCTTTGGCTCAACCTAATTGGTTGTGTACTGGTCATTTTCTTTGCTTGGATAATAGAATCCCTATGGCCCCAAAAACCCAAGGCACTGATGAGTACTGAGTAGTTCGGTGCTTATAAATGAATGTTATAATTAAATATTGATTTTTTGGCGAATGGGTATTTCCTGGTTGAATGGAAGTACTGTATGTGTATATCATTAATTTAGGTCAGATTCGTGAAGAGGCCCTCGAAATCAGATAATCACCAAAAGAACCTTTCTGGCGTCAAGGAAATCGCTAAGAGAGCGAATGTTTCTATCGCTACGGTCGACCGGGTAATACACAATCGAGCTGGTGTTTCTGAAAAAACCAAAGCGAAAATCAATAAGATCATTCAGGAACTCGATTACCTACCGAACCTGATGGCGAGTCGTCTTGCTTTGGGTAAAACCACCCGAATTGCGGCAGTAATCCCGCAGGTCACCGAGGAGTCGGAGTTCTGGTCGGCGCCCCTGGAAGGCGTTAAAAAAGCGGAAAAGGAAGTTCGGCAGTACGGTGTTCAAATTGATGTATTTCTCTTTAACCCAAGCGACAAAGACAATTTCAATGAAATTGCCGGCCATGTTATTGAGTCGGAATACGATGGCCTCATACTAGCCCCTTCCTTTATCGAAGAAAGTAAAAAACTGATCGTCGAATGTGAGAAGAAGTCGATACCCTACGTATTTCTTGATTCTAATATTCCTGACCAAAATAACCTTACCTATATAGGACCACCCCATTTTCAAAGCGGTTATGTAGGAGGCAATCTCATTTCGAGATTATTGAAGAGCAGTCATAAAATTCTGGTTGTAAATATTGCAACCGAATCGAAAAGCTTCAATTACCTGCAAATCGAAAATGGATTCAGAAAATATTTCAGAGAGCATAGCATCAATACCGAGATTACAAGAATCGATATACGCGAAACCGAATATGAATCAGTCGCCCGATACCTTACCTATGTATTCATGTTCCATTCCGAAATCGAAGCGGTTTTTGTTACCAACTCACAGGTCTCAACGGTAGCGTCATTTTTATATAATAGTCAGCGAAAGCATATTGCCCTCATTGGCTATGATTACACCCCTGAGAACATCAGGTATTTGAAAAATGGAACCATCGATTTCTTAATCTGTCATCAAGCCATTGACCAAGGGTACCGGGCTACCATGTCACTTTATCAGCATTTAGTCCTTGGTCAAACCGTTCCCAAAGAATATCTAATGCCTATCGACATCATTACCAAAGAGAACCACGAATATTATCGGAATTAGTATCTGACTACCCGATCGGTGATATTAATAAAAAGATACATCGAAAATCTTAAAAATAATACAATGAACGAGCATCTTAACCGTCGCAAATTTCTCACCGGAACTGTAATTGGTACCATCGGCATGACACTTATAAACCCACTTGAATCCCTTTCAAGGCCTGCTGCTAAAGGAAAACGAGTTGGCATCATCGGCCTGGACACATCGCATAGTATAGCATTTACAAAAATGCTTAACGCCGACAGCCCCGATGCAAAATACCTTGGCTATAAAGTTGTCGCTGCTTATCCCTATGGAAGTAGAACCATTGAAAGCAGCGCCAGTCGTATTCCAGGTTATATAGATCAAGTAAAACCCATGGGCGTGAAAATCGTCGATTCGATTGATGCTCTATTGAAAGAAGTAGATGTAGTTTTACTCGAAACCAACGACGGCCGCCTTCACCTCGAACAGGTTTTACCCGTTCTTAAGGCGAAGAAACGCGTATTCATAGACAAGCCTATCGCTGCGTCACTTGAAGATACGCTTGCCATTTTTGAAGCTTCCAAAAAATACAACGTACCTCTGTTCTCCGCTTCCTCGCTTCGTTACATTAAAGGAATTGAAGGACTTGAAAAGAATAAAGTTGTCGGAGCAGATACATACAGCCCGTGCAGTTTAGAAAAAACGCACCCCGATTTATTTTGGTATGGTATCCATGGTGTGGAAACGCTCTATACCGTCATGGGAACCGGATGTAAAGAAGTAACCCGTGTACATACAGAAGGTACTGATGTAGTCGTAGGTGTATGGGAAGACGGACGTGTGGGTACGTTTAGGGGAACTCGTACCGGTAAGTCGGGGTATGGAGGGACCGTTTACACCACCGACGGTAATCGCCCACTGGGTCCGTATGGAGGATACGACCCCTTACTGGTCGATATCATCAAGTACTTCGAAAACGGCACTGTGCCAGTTACCCCCGATGAAACCATCGAGATCTTCACGTTCATGGAAGCTGCGGATGAGAGTAAAAGGCAAGGAGGTAAGCCGGTTAAACTGGCCGATGTACTGGCAAAAGCACGTAGAGGTTGATAAAATAAAAGCCGACCATAATTTATTTCATGGTCGGCTTCACAATACTTTGATTTATTAACAGCGCCCTTGCGCTTAACATAAATCATCTTGCCTATATCACCCGATAGAGTATTGAGTTTCGAGTTGGTTTTTCAAGAATTGACGGGCTTTTACCAACTGGTTTTTAACCGTATTCTTGGAAATTTTAAGGGAGGAAGCAATTTCCTGATAGGACTTGTTTTCATCCATGCTCATTTTTAGGATCTGCTTTCTCTTGGTAGAAAGATTTTCAACGGCAGCTTCCAGTTGCGACATACGTGCTTCGTATTCTTCGCTGTCCGACATATCCATTTCCACCATCCGCTCATAATACTTCTGCCTTAACACTTGCTCCTTCTCCATCTTTTTGAGGAAATCAAACGAGACATTCCGTAGGCAGGTATACAAGTAAGAATTAAAATTTAGTTCAGGCTTAATTTGTTTTCTCCGCTCCCAGATCTTGATAAATACATCCTGAAGCATATTCTCTGCCTCGGCTTCATCCTTTACGATCATGTAGCAGAATCGCATAGCTGGGCCCTTATAATGGTCAAATAAGAGCGTAAAAGCCTTTTTATCGCCTTCAATTACCTGTTGTAGAATTACTTCGTTCATACCTGTTATTATTAAGGAGTTGGACTTTACACTTCGTTTACCTTGCAACAGATCGACCGAACAGAGCTGGGGGTACCTATATATATATTATATTCCCTGTTTCAATCAGCTATCTGTTACCGGACCATTACGAATAGGTTTTTGTACGATTTACATTTCGGATATAAATTTACAACCTTAAAACTAACCCATCATCGCAATTTGCGTAAATAAATCCTCTTTTTGCGCAATGCGTTAATTTTTAATGCCTTAAGACTCCATTTGCCAACTTTTCTCTTGTGAGGCAATAGCCCGGACTTACATTTTTGAAGTAATTGTTAAAATGACAAAAACTTTTTGTTGCCATGCTTTTGCTGCTTTCAGACCATTTCTTGAAGGCATTGGATATTTACAGGAATGGTCCATTAGTTAGGGTCAGGGGTAATATGAGTCGGTAAACTATTAGCTATCTTATACTATTATTTATTTCCAGATCAATTTCGTTTACATGAAAACAGTATTAAAGCGTGCTTCCTATGCCTTTTTGGTTGTGATGTTGAGTTTATCTGTTACCTGGGCACAAAGGACTAATTTCGTTGAAAAACAAATGCTGATTTTTCCTTTGCAACCCCAGCATGCACATGGAAGTAGTATCGTTGAATTACCCAATGGGGATATATTGGCAGCCTGGTTTCAAGGAAGCGGGGAAAGACATGCCAACGATGTGGTCATTATGGGTTCTCGTTTGAAAAAAGGAAAAACGGAATGGAGTACCCCTTTCCTTATGGCCGACACCCCTAATCTACCTGATTGTAATCCTGTATTATTCCTCAATCAGAAAGAGAAGCTTTTTCTAGTCTGGATTGCTGTTCAAGCGAATGAATGGGAAAATTCTATTTTAAGATATCGTACCTCCACCGACTATTCTGGAGACGGAGCACCACGTTGGGAGTGGCAAGACAACATACTACTGAATCCAGGCGATGAATTTGCTGAGGAAGTGGAGAAAAAGTTCAAAGAACTCCCGCCCCAGCATCACGGATGGGCAGCATATGCGCCACGGTATGACCGAATGATTATCGATGCAGCTACTGATCGTAAGAAAAGAACGACAGGTTGGATGACAAGGATCAAACCTCTGTTATTCCCCGATGGCCGTATCATTCTCCCACTCTATTCCGATGGTTTCAACTTCTCACTCATGGCACTTTCGGAAGACTTCGGTGAAACCTGGGTGCCAAGTTTACCCCTGGTAGGCCGTGGCCCTATCCAACCAGCGTTGATTCAGAAGAAAGATGGCACTTTAGTTGCTTACATGCGTGACAGTGGCGATGCCCCTGCCCGCGTTCACAAAAGTGAATCCACCGATATGGGTAAATCATGGACGCCCTCTGTAAAAACAGATATCCCCAACACGGCGAGTGTTGAACTCCTCAAACTTCCCGACGGCCGATGGGCGTTTTTAGGTAATGACATTGACGATGGTCGCTATAAAGTCAGCCTGTATCTTTCCGATGACGAGGGTGCCACCTGGAAATGGAAAGTTAGGTTAGAAGACAAGAATAAAAATGAGGGGGGCTACTCCTATCCCAGCATGATTTTAGGAAAGGATGGAAAGATACATATTTCGTATTCTTATCATCTAGAAAGGAATCAAAAGTCGATCAAATACGTAGTGGTTGATCCCAAGAAAATCAGAAATTGATGGAAGACCTTATCTCTCGTATACATTCATTAATTTATATTCAGATTAGCACATGAAGCAATTTTCGTTAACATTTTTATGGACCTTTCTCACGGGCGTATTGTTGAATGTCAGTGCGCAGCAGCCTGTACATCGGGATACTCCATTTGAACAAGAATACAGTATCAAATACCATTGGAAGCAAGCCGGGGCACAACTCCTTAATGCAGCTGCCGATCGCAATGGTAAAATACAGGTTGTGGCAAGTTCCGGTTTAATCCATCCAAGTGGCGGACAATTTCTTTTCCCTGGGGAATTGATATCCGACAATACCTACCGGTTTATGAAGGATAAATCCATTAAATCGGTTATCAGCTATAAAGACCAACTGGTTTATTTATCTGATAAAGTGGTTTTTAGTAATGCTTGGGCGGGTAAACCCTATACAGAACACGGACTAAAAAATGCGAAACTTTTGGCGGGGGGCGCGGATTTTCAATTTTTGATTTCAGATGGGAAAAACCTTCACTTGGTGGACGATTCGAAAATCCTTTGGAAGGGAAGCCTGAAGTCTGATGAAGTGATCGCCATTCGATACCAAAGCAATGCGAATGCCTTTTGGATCTTAGGAAAATCGACTCTCTCGGTATTTTCACCTACCTCTCAAAAGCTAAATGAGGTATTTAAGGGCAAAGGGTTTACGGCATTTGATGTGAATACCTACACCAATGAGGTAATTATCGGGACGAACGACGGCTATATTTCCTTTAATATTAGTACGGGGGAGCAGAACGGAGAGATTAATAAGAAGCTTCCCTGGACCGAAATCACAGCCGTTACCCAAATTGGAGAAAAGACCTGGTTTGGCACTACCCGGGGCGCATTTGCCTTGAGAAAGGACGGCAAATTCGATTATTACAATGGAAAAAGATGGATTCTTGATAATCATGTTACGGGAATCTATGCGGGTTCGGATGAATCGGTTCTTTTGTTAACCCCTGCTGGTTTGACTCATTTAGTGTTTCACAAATGGACGTTGTATGACAAGGCAATGTTTTACGACAAACAGGTTCGCTCCCGTCATATACGCAATGGCTTCAACTCTACCCTCGTCAATCTTAAAGATGGAAATGTCAATACGGGTTATTTAGCCGACTCAGATAACGACGGGCTTTGGACATCGATGTATTTGGGTGGAGAGGCCTTCCGGTACGCCGTAACCCGCGACCCCGAAGCCCTCGAGAATTGCCGAGAGTCGTTGGACGCAATGGAACGACTATATTCGATCAACCCCGTTCCCGGTTTCCCCGCAAGATCCTTCGAACGTACGGGACACATAAATGAACTTTCGGACCCTGAAAGATGGCAGCGTAGTGCACATCCAGACTGGGATTGGAAAGCTACAACCAGTAGTGATGAAGCGATAGGCCATATCTTCGTTTTCGGAGTTTTAGCTGAATTGATTGACGATGAGGACATCCGAAGTAGATCCATCACATTGATCGACACGTTGATGGACCACATAGTAAGAAACGACCTCTATTTGGTGGACTATGATGGTAAACCAACTCAATGGGGAAGATGGCACCCGGAATACGTTAATGGATTTCCGATCTCGGTAGGTGACCGCAAACTGAATTCGTCCAATATCGTGGCGATGTTACAGACGGCTTACCACTTCACCAAAAAGGAAAAATACAAGGAAAAGGCTTTCGAACTCATGTTGAAAGAAGGTTATTTTGAAAACCTGATGCGTCCGATGTCCGAAATTGGCCGAGCTGATAACGCAGACGACCTTGCCAAGTTATTATCGGACGGATGGAATCATTCCGACGATGAAATGTATTTCCTCGGCTACTGGGGGCTGTATCGTTACGCATTTAACGATACGCTCCGTGCTCATTATAAAGAGGCGATCATTGACCATTGGGAAGCGGAACGCCCAGAAAAGGAAGGGCTCTGGAACCTATTCACAGCGCTGACCGGGACTTCAGAATTTGATTTAAAAGAAGCCATTTGGTACCTCCAGGAGCATCCGATGGACATGGTCAATTGGAAAATTGAAAATAGCCACCGCAAAGACATAGAGTTGATTGCTCCCAATTTCCGCAAGCAAACAACGAAAGAGGTTCTTCCTCCTGACGAACGTCAAATTCAACGACACAACGCCAATATGTTTATCTTGGATCGTAAACATAGCGACGGAACATCCGAAAATAGTGCGGGAGATATTTGGTTACTCCCCTACTGGCTCGGACGATACCTGGGTGTAATTTCGGAACCCATTCGATGACGAATCTTCTCAATGGAGGCTGCATGATTAACCCCATGCAGCCTTTTTTTATTTCTCTCGATTACTTAATTAGTTAAGCAAAATCCATTGTAGGAGTATACTTTGTTCGCAGGAGGATTATAGAGATAATGGATTCGAGGTTAGAAAATCTTGTTTAACTGCTTTTACGGGCAACTACTTTAACCTACTCTTATGACCGAAACTTCTTCTTCACAGAGACTATTATCGCTGGACACCCTGAGAGGGTTTGATATGTTGCTCATTGCCGGCGGTGGTACGTTCATTGTTCGTTTAAAGGGTAAAACCGGACTCAACTGGGTCGACACGATCGCAGACCAATTGACCCACCCCGCTTGGCATGGATTTACCTTCTATGATTTCATTTTTCCACTCTTCCTCTTTATCGCGGGAGTTTCTGTGGTGTATTCATTGGAATCGGGCTTAGCCAGAGGAATTCCAAAGGAAACATTACTAAAGAAAGTATTCAAACGCATGATCATCCTCTTTTTACTAGGGATCATTGACAAAAATATACCAACCGACGTATTTAACCCTTCCAATATACGTTTTGGAACGGTATTATCGCGGATTGGGATCGCCACCTTTTTTGCTGCATTGTTCTACTTATACCTTAACCCGAGACAACGATTCATCGGGGTGGTCAGTATCTTATTGCTCTATTACGCGGCATTATTCTTGATTCCCGTCCCTGGCTATGGAGCCGGTGATATTTCTTTCGAAGGCAACCTGGTAGGATGGTTTGACCGTACTTTTATGCCCGGTCGGCTATTACAAGGTACCTACGACGAAAACGCCCTTCTCACCCAATTTCCCGCCATGTGCCTGTCCATCCTGGGTACGTTTGCAGCTCTTAAACTCCGGGAAACTGAAACGACGGAAAAGTCAAAAGTGATTTGGCTATTGGGTGTAGGTGCCCTATCGATTGTGATTGGCCTCATTTGGAGCTTGCATTTCCCTATCAATAAACATTTATGGTCCAGCTCCTTCATTTGTGTTACGGCAGGAATGGCCTTTATATCCCTTGCACTTTTCTATTACATCATCGAGATCTTGCGTTGGCGTCGTTGGACCTTTTTCTTCAAAGTAATTGGGCTAAACTCCATCGCGATTTATCTCATATACCGTTTTATCGATTTTGAAAGAACAGCCTGGATGTTGTTTGGAGGCCTGTACCAATCGTTGGATGAAAAATGGCATAACGTTTTCAATGCGATAGGCGCATTGATTCTAATCTGGTGGTTGATGTACTTTCTCTACAAACGGAAAATATTTTTCAAAGTTTAAAACACTTCGAAACAGCTCCTTTGAATTCAATAAATGCGGTCGGTCAACCTTAAAGACCCCGACTCAAAAGTTTGACTGTTCGAAATCATTTCCATACGACCGGATTGTTCCTTGTAAGGGTAACAAGGAAAAGAATTTGTCTATAAGTAGAGGAAAGCTGCTAAAGCGAGTTAATTTTACGGAAAGAACAGTAATTTACAACATTCTCAATTATGTTTAATAAAAAAATACTGACCCCTACGGTCGTAGCAATGGCTATGTTCACTGCCTGTAGTCCCACGAAAAATGAAGAAAGTACCTCGGAGAAGCCCATCAAATTAGTTGTCGTTGAACCCGGCCATTTTCACGCAGCCCTGGTTCAAAAATCGACCTATGAAGAGGTTGATTCGGTTGTCCATGTCTATGCTTCCGATGGGCCTGATGTCAATTCATACTTGGCTTCTATCGAACGTTACAATAAAAGAGAGGACGACCCCACGAATTGGAATATTCAGTTGTACAAAGGGAATGATTTCTTTGAAAAAGCAATTGCTGAAAAAGCCGGAAATCTGGTAGTATTAGCGGGAAATAATCAGAAAAAGACTCAGTTTATCAAGCAATCGGTCGATGCCGGGTTCCATGTATTGGCCGATAAACCCATGGCAATTAACACTGAGGGTTTTGAACTCCTTAAGTCAGCATTCCAATCGGCAAAGGAGAATAACGTTTTGTTGTACGACATTATGACGGAGCGTTATGAAGTAACCAACGATCTCCAACGCGAACTTTCAAAATCAGATGCCATTTTTGGAACCCTTGAAAAGGGCACCCCGCAGGACCCTGCTATTGTGAAGGAGAGTGTGCATCATTTTTATAAAATGGTATCGGGTCAACCCCTTGTACGTCCACAATGGTTCTATGACGTAGAACAGCAAGGTGAAGGAATCGTCGATGTAACCACCCACTTAGTTGATATGATTCAATGGGCGGCCTTCCCTGAAACGATTATTGACTACGAAAAAGATGTAGAAATTGGTGAGGTTAAAAGATATCCTACCAAACTTACGCTCGAACAATTTACGGCTTCCACCAAAGCAGAAAGCTTTCCAGACTATCTATCCAAAGACGTAAAAGATGGAATTCTAAACGTCTATGCCAATGGAGAAATCAATTATAAATTAAAAGGAGTTCATGCCAAAGCGGTGGTTATATGGAACTATCAAGCACCTGAAGGCACTGGTGACACCCATTTCTCGATCATGAAGGGGAGTAAAGCCAACCTCGTGATTCGTCAAGGTAAGGAGCAAAACTTTAAACCTGTCCTTTACATCGAACCGGTTAATCCGAGCGCCGATTATGAGGCTGAACTTACGGAGGCATTTAAAACTGCACAAGCTAAATATCCTGGTATTGAACTTAAGAAGATTTCGAAAGGATGGGAAGTGTTAATTCCTCAAAAGTATGATGTTGGACACGAAGCACATTTCGCCCAAGTAGCCGAAAAATACATGGGTTTCCTTAAGGATGGGAAATTACCTGAGTGGGAAGTACCGAATATGATCACAAAATATTACATAACGACACAAGCTTTAGAAAAGGCGAAAGGTCAAAAATAAGTCGGTTCTAGCCGTTCGTTATCGAAAGTGGCTGCTTCTCAAGAGAGGCAGCCATTTTTGATAGAATTAAATTTGGGGGTCAAGGGTATTTCGGTACAGGGATCATGCACATTTATACCATGCTCCCCAGTTTTAGTCCTGCTTCGGGGAGTCCCCCCTCCCCCCATTTCAAGTTACGCAAGCGTTCTTTAACGATCCATCTATCAAGTGATTATAAACGAAAGTAATTGGTTAAAGAATAAAAACGGTTCGGAGGCGATGCCGTCAGTAGAGGGTTTATCGGTCTAATCAAGTTAGGTAGTTACACCGCATTTGCGCAGGTAGGTTGCCCTTTACTGCGATTATCATGAATCAGAAGCGGGGAGAAGATACACCTAGTTAACAGAACCTCCTGGTCAATCTAGCTATTTTAAAATAGCCGTTAAACACAAACCGATCGATTCTTACAATTCTAAAACAAGTTGGAAAAACCCGGATAGCGAGATTAAAAAAGACCGTTTTCCCGATCACAGAATGAGGTTTGCCTCAGGCATTTCTGTATTTAATGAGGCTCGCTTACGCAGCTTTATTCAACACATTTCACACGTTTCGGTCTTAACCCGTTATCCTAAGAAACTAGAATGCGGGGGCTAAACAAAACAACGCTTCTATCTAATCCTAAAATTTTTACTAGAATAATACCGCCTACTCCAAAACCTTTGGTATTGATCCTGCTTTATCCAAAAGAGGAAATTGAGTAATTCCGTATTTCTGGTTGGCTACGAATTCCGTATCGTTGCGTTATTGACCAATGGCTTCGCCCAAATGCCAATGCTGAGGATATAGCCCAACGTTAACAGCATAAACAGCATAGCTACGCGCAAACCTAGAAGATCGCCGAGATTACCGATTATGAGGGGGATTACTGCCCCTCCGGCAATACCGGTACATAATATACCGGCAAATGTACCGTGGTGGGAAGCTACGGAATTTAAGGCCAGTGAGACAATGACCGACCACATCACCGAAGCAAAGAATCCTACCGCAGGAAACGCATATAAGGCAGCGTTTAAGGGGCCAAATAAGCCCACCAACAGACTTATGATTGCCCCTGAAGTAAAGACCACGAGCACACTGCGACTATCCCATAATTTAAGGAGTAATAACCCTAGAACGCAACCGACGGTTAACATACCCCAAAACCAGGAAACCACAGATGCCCCCGTAGTGGCAGGATCCGCACCATGATATTCCTGAAGAAAACGAGAAACCCAGTTAGCAACGCCCTGTTCGGTGCCTACGTAACAAAAGATTCCTAAAAAGTACATCCACACAAACCGATTCTTCAATAGTTCCTCGAAAGCCTTGCCCGTATCGATCCGCTCGTCTTCCTTAAGTTCTACTTTTGGAAATTGAACAAAGGCGATAAGAACGACCATCATCAGCGCGATTACGGCAAACACCCAATAGAGTGATACCCATTTCAAATCAGGCGTAACTAGCGAATTAAATAGCGCAATCAATCCTCCGGCTTCTTCCCCCGAGTGTACATTGCCAACCAAATAACTATAAAGCATGGGACTGACGAACGATGCAGCACCAAAGAAAAGCTGCCCCATCACCGAAAAAAATGCGAAATTCACATCCCCACCGGCTGTTCTAAGCAATGGATTAATCACTACTTGGAGAATGGCCATCCCTATTCCGATCAAAAATAAGGAGAAAAGAGCCGCGCTGAAAATAGGGTTAATACCGAAGAAAAGCGCACCCACAAAAGCAAGGGAAAAAGCCACCAACATCATTCTTTTTTCACCATACTTTTCAACCATTATACCTGCAGGTATGGATCCGATTCCGTAAGCAACAAAAAAAGCGAACGGCAGGAACCCGGCTAAGCCCAAACTAAGATCAAAACTATCGATGATGTCCGGGATAAGAGGCCCAAGGATGTTGGTCAAAAAAGAAATGACGAAAAAAATGAAGAAAATAAGCAGGACTATCGGTGGTATGCGCATTACTATTATGGGTTAGGGGTCAGTGAAACAAGCTGTTCACTGACCTATTTCGCATGGAAAAAGGATTAATTTAAATCATTCAAATGCTGCCCTTGAAAATAGGAAGTTATTCCCAAACAATCCCAGTAAATTCAGCTCCTAGGGTATAATTTATTTAGAATCGACAAACGTATTGGTATATTGACAAGCCAATAGGGATGCACCCAATAAGGATATGGTTTCATCGACCGACTGGTAAATCTTTAATCTTTTGATCGATTCGGGATACGCAAATTTCGATTCGATGGTTTTCCACATGCCCTCTTTGAAATAGGGAAAACCTTTGGCGAGGGATCCACCCAGGACGATCGCTTCCGGATCATAGGCGTAGATAACACTCATTAGAGCGTGTGCCAGATGTCCCCCATATTCGTCCCAAATGGGTTGGGTTTTTTCGGGTTGTTGCTGCATCCGTTTAGAAGCTTCTATAGCCGTAATTCCATAATGTTGTTCGAAGAAATTCCCCGAAGCGTAGTATTCCAGATCGTGTTCCAAATAGGGCAAATGACCAAGTTCACCCGCACCACAATTGGCGCCACTGTACAGATTATTATTAATGATGACGCCTGTTCCTATACCGGTACCGATGCAAACCCCTACAACTGATTGGTACGCACGTGCGAGTCCGAAACGATGTTCACCGAGAATAAAACAGTTTACATCATTGTTTACATACACCGGGATGCGAAATGCATCTTCCAGGATATCTTTTAGTTCTACTCTTTTCCAGGAGGGAATATTTACTGCATTATAAACGATTCCGTTATGGACATCAACGACGGATGGTACACCAATACCTATATTTTGAATATCGTATTGTGCATAAGGTTTTAAAAAGTCTATCAATTGATTTAAAGTCGCCTCCAGGCAATCTTTATTCTCCAGTACAATAGAACGTTCATCGGATATTTTCCCATCTTTTTCCAGTCCGGCGCGTATGTTGGTTGCACCTAAGTCTACTACTATATTCATTTTGTTTTTCTAATCGGAAGGAAGGTTACAAACCATGGTATACCTTTCCTCGTGGACTATGTCGTTAATTAAACCAAGTATTAGTGTTTCAAATCAATGGTACGGCTCCCCCGACCACTGCTGTCAAAAGCCCGAATTCGGATGGTTTTCGAGTCGATAGCAACGGGTTCGCTGTATTCTATAGAATTTATTGAGGGTTCACTTCCATCGGTGGTATAGCGTATGGAAAGGCCGGGCAATTCGGTATTGGCCTTTAACATACCATCTTCTATGATAGCGCCGGGAGGCGGTACACGATAATTATATCCACCGTTCCAATAGGCCAATCGAGGTAGTTCAACTTTACCCAGACGATTGGCAAAAATATTCCAGTCAATATCAGCCTGTTTCTTCCGTTCGACTGCATTTTCGATGTCTTCCCAGGTACGGGTCGATGCCCAGGCACTTTCAGAGAAGGCTATTACTTTCGGCAGGATATAATATTCCAATAGATCTCTTCCTCTAACGGTTTCAGCCCAAAGTTGGCTTTCTATGCCAATGATATTTTTACGAGCTTCGGGACGTAATCTCTCAGCTTTGGAAAAATCGAGCGGTTCCCCCATTTGGGTGGCGAAAGTTGTCTTAAAGTAATCGTAAGGGGCAAACTCCCAGTTGGCACGAGCATCTACAAATCCGCCCCAGTAAGCACCGGGTTCCTTGGGATCGTTGTTGTACGCCAGGTCCATGTAGAAATTGGTCACATTACATAAGACCACCGGATATCCGGCATTTGCCAAGCGGTTACCCAAATCAAGATCGAAAAGGTTGTTCCAAATATAGGGTACGACACCCTTGCCAACGAATTCCGGATTGGGCACATAAACCCCTTTTTCATTCTTCTCCAGCGCAATTTCTTCCCAACCATGTACTTCGATATTCTTTTTTTGAAGGATGGGCAGTAGCTTTCTTAAAAAGTAAATATGTAGATTCTTTGGATCTTTTATCGATGGATTTTCCTCCAGCAATTTGGCAGCCATCGGCGATTTGGTCCAAGCTCCTTCCGCCACTTCGTCCCCACCTATATTGAACTTTTTCAAGGTTAGCCCCGCCTCCTTGTACATGTCGATATAGGCATCTACTACTTTCTCGTAGAAACGATAGACCGACTCCCGTGCTACGCAAACTACATTATCCTTATAAAACTGCGCGGAAAGGTATTCCGACTTATCATCTGGATCAATTAATCTAAATTCCTCTGCCTCTTCTTTTTTCCCTTCCTTCATTAACCTTTCATAACGGACTTCCATCGACTTAATTGCTGCACGGGCATGTCCAGGGAAATTTAATTCCGGGATAATGGTAATGTGGCGTTCCTTTGCATATTTTAGAATTTCAATAAATTCCGCTCTTGTATAGTAACCGCTGCCGTGTTTTCCTTTTTCGTAGGGAATTGGTCCGGAACCATAGGAAGGATGCAACGCGTTGGCTTCAATCCCTGAAACATGACCACGTTGACCGCCCACTTCGGTTAATTCAGGAAGTCCTTCGATTTCTACTCGCCAACCTTCGTCCTCCGTCACATACAAAAGCATGTGATTAATCTTATAAAACGCCAACAGATCCAAGATCCGCATTACGGTTTCTTTGGTTTGGAAATTGCGGCTGACGTCCAAGTGCATACTGCGGAAACTAAATCTTGGAGCATCCGCTATCGAAACGCCTTCTAGGTCTATGCTCTTGGATTTTGATTTCCAGTTTTCCACCGGGACCATGGCAATTAAACTTTGAATCCCGTAGAAAACGCCGGCTGGGTCACTACCGGTGATTTCGATGCCTTTATCGTTGATTGTCAAACGATAGGCTTCCTCATCGCCTTCCGCAATAGTCCCGATTTTCAACACCACATCGCCCTGTGTATCGCCTTGTTTTAGCTGGGAATTGAGACCCAAATGCGATTGGAAGTGGTTACTTAAAAAACGGGCTTCCTGTTCTAGATTAGCTGAAAACGCTACTGAAAAACCATCGTTTAACTTAAAGGTTGAATTCGTCAACTGAAACTGCTTGGGGCTAGGGATAATGCGTTTCACCAAATCAGCCGCTACCTCCGACATGCCCTTATTCTGACGATAAATTTTTGCCGTGGAATGAGGTTCTAATCGGTCCGTTTCATCTCGAAGCAATTGCTCTCGGGTCGTAAACTCGCCAATGGTATAGTTGTTTACCTGCGCTATTTCTCTTTCCTCTCCTTGTTCATCTAAAAACACAAAGTAGAGACCTAGTGGGGCGTCATTTTCCTTGATGATCCCCTCCGTACCCCAATAACGTATTTCTACCGAATCACCCGGTGCTAATTGAAAACCGGGTTCAGGGGTCATTTTATACCAGTCGCCATTGAGATGCTGGAGGATGGCAGGTTGTGGCGTTTGATTTTCGTGGATCATTCGAGGCTGCATACTGAAAAACAGCGCCCAGTTTTTATCCGTTAATTCGATGTTGCTCTTATTATTAATTGTAAACCGTGCTTCAAAGGTACTATTGGGTCCGGCGAAATTGCTTACCAAGGACCAACTGACCGCGATGGGTGTAAACCCAGCCTGGTTTTCTTGACTCGTGCGTGTACAGGCAAATACCAATGTCAAAAGTAAAAAATAGGTAATTCTAAACATTCTTTTCATAAATATCACGAACAATGTAATAGCCCTATTAATACTCGGCACCGTATAAAAAATACCATTGCTTTATGAGCGATTTCTTAATGTTGTACAACGATTTTAAGCCTTTCCCGAAACCCCACTAGGCGGACTTTAAGGAGCATTGATAATGTGATGAATTCATCTAAAAGGTTACTTTCCGTAGACTGTATGCGCGGCTATACAGTGGCGGCAATGCTGATGGTAAATTTCCCTGGAAATGAAAATTTTGTTTACAGTACGTTACAACATTCGAAATGGAATGGTTTGACGTTTACTGATATCGTAGCGCCATTTTTCTTGTTTATTGTAGGAACTTCCATCGTCCTTGCCTTTTCCCCAAAACTGGAACAGGGAGTGCCGAAATCATCCTTTCACAAAAAAATCATCCTTCGTTCGCTCAAGATATTCGCGGTGGGAATGTTCCTCAATATGCTGCCCGATTTCAATTTCGGGGATTTACGATGGACAGGTACGCTTCATCGCATCGCTATCGTCTATCTGGTGTGTGCTTTTCTGTTCTTATATACCAATCGGAAACAACAAATCATTATTGGCTCCTTCATCCTGGTGGCCTATTGGCTAGTTATGACGCTCATTCCTACACCCGGTTACGGGAAAGTAATGCTCGAACCAGGCGTAAATCTTGCGGCATGGATCGATAGCAAATATTTACCCGGAAAAATGTGGCAAGGTACTTGGGACCCCGAAGGTATATTGAGCACTTTCCCCTCGTTCGTATCATGTATTACCGGTATGATGGCGGGGTATCTGCTGCGAAACTCCAAGCTCATCGAATGGGAAAGACCCATCTGGTTGATGATCACCGGAATAATAATGGCCACGCTGGGGTATTTTTGGGGATTGCTATTTCCGGTCAATGAAAATATCTGGACCAGCTCCTTCGTATTGGTCACTTCAGGATTTGCATTCCTCGTCCTAGGAGCGAGTCATTATTTGACCGACCTTAAAGGATATACCCGCTATGCTAAAACTGGTGTAGTTTTCGGAATGAACGCCATCACAGTATATGTACTCGGAGATCTACTTTCATTAGTGTTCTATCAAGCCAAGTTAGGGGGGGATACGATCAATGGATGGGGTACAAAGTTTCTCACCCAGATAGGTTTTGAGCCAAAGTTAGCCAGCTTGATGTACGCTGTCACCTTCGTAGCCATCTGTTATTTGCCCTGCTTATGGCTCTACAGAAAAAAAATCTTTATAAAACTTTAGTAAAAAACTTTCTGAATGTGATTTTTCCAATAACGACCTCGCTCGGTTAGCAGAGCGGTCACAACCACAGAACGTTCCACTTCTTAATATTTATCAGTTAACTTTTCAATTACACATTTAAATGAAACCAATCGTTCAAATTTCTCTTGACCTAACCAACATCGACGAAGCACTAGAAACCGCAGCAATGGCCTTAAGAGCTGGCGTTGACTGGCTGGAAGCTGGAACTCCCCTAATACTAGCCGAGGGGTTGCACGGCGTTCGTAAGTTAAGAGAAGCATTCCCTAATGTACCCATTGTAGCAGATCTCAAAACCATGGATGGGGGGTATCTGGAAGCTGAAATGATGGCCAAAGCCGGTGCTACCCATGTAGTGGTCATGGCTCGTGCCCACGAAGAAACCATACACTGCGTCGTACAGGCAGGGAAAGACTATGGCGTAGAAGTAATGGGCGACAACCTAGGTTGCGAAGATATGGTAGCCGGTGCTAAGATGTTGGAGGACTTGGGATGTGATTATATAATCCACCATATTGGATACGATGAGCGCAGAGGTATTGCAGCGCGAGGTCTGCGTATGCCTAGCCCGCTGGACCAACTGAAAGAAGTGGTTGACGCCGTCAATATTCCCGTTCAAGCCGTAGGAGGCTTAAGTCTCGAACAGGCTATTCGTTGCCCAGAATACGGTGCACCTTTAGTCGTGTTAGGTGCTCCTTTGACCATCGATGCCGACGCATTCAAAACCGCCGATGGTGATTTAGAAGCTTCGCTCCGATTGATTTGTGAGAAAATACATGCGTATGGAGATATTCCCGTGGGTAAACCATAACCCAGGTCTTCGTCGCCTAAAGACACATCTATTTCGATTATATACAGATTCTTATTCCAAATGAAATCAGCAGCAGTAGTAAATTACGCTCCAGAAAAGGGCTCGGTTGAAATTCGTGAAATCGAAATGCCCGAAATCGGTGACGACGATATTCTATTAGAAGTGGCCAATGTTGGCGTTTGCGGCAGTGACTTACATCAATGGACCGCAGACCATAGCTGGCCGGTCAATTATCCGGTAGTATTGGGGCATGAGTTTGGAGGCTATATTCACTCCCTTGGTAAAAATGTAAAAGGCTGGAAAGAAGGTGATCGTGTTGTTAGCGAAACAGCGGCCATTATCGACCCGAATAACCCCATGACCCGCCAAGGTCTCTATAACTTAGATCCCACTCGAAAAGGCTTTGGCTATGGTGTAAATGGCGCTATGACGCGCTTTGTTAGGGTTCCTTCGCGCATTTTACATAGGGTGCCGGACGGGCTACCCTTTGAGCAAGCGTGCCTTACCGAACCTTGCTGTGTCGCTTATAGTGCCGTAGTGAGCAACGCCCACATTCGCCCCGGTGACCGTGTCATCGTCATTGGCCCGGGAACCATTGGGATTCTTTGTGCAGCCATGGCAGCGTTATGTGGTGCCGATGTAGCCATCGTAGGACTGGAATCAGACCGGAACCGCCTTTCTATTGCGGAACAATACGGCGTTACCTCCATCGTTGGCAATGCCAAGGAATGGGCTTTCGAAAGAGATGGACTGGGTGCAGACTGCATCATCGACGCAGCGGGTGCTAGTATTACGTTGAAACTTGCCCTAGAATGGATAAGACCGAATGGGCATATTTCAAAAGTAGGCTGGGGACCTCAACCCTTGGGATTCAATCTCGACCCATTGGTCCAAAAAAATGTAACCTTACAAGGCAGTTTCAGTCATAATTGGCCTATTTGGGAAAGGGTCATCGCCCTACTCGCAAGCGGTAAACTGGACGTAAAACCCATCATCGGAGGCGTTTGGTCTATTACCGAATGGAAAGAAGCCTTCGAAAAAATGCACCACGGGGAAGTTGTAAAAAGCGTATTGCGTCCCGTATAAATAGTTCCCATTTAACCAAAGCATCCGTTTCCCGATTGAAATTCTAAGATGAGACTGAAGGATAAAGTAATTATTGTAACTGGAAGCTGTACGGGAATAGGTAAAGCGATTGCCCGGAAAATTGTAAAGGAGGGAGGTAAGGTGGTTGTTCATGGTCTGGATGAGAATCTAGGTCAGGAGTTGGTCGAGGAGCTAGGCGAAGAAAACGCCGTATTACATATCGAAGATCTAACTTTAGAAGGTGCCCCTACCCGACTGGTAACTAAGGCGATTGATCGGTTTGGACTGCTCCACGCTGTTGTTAACAATGCAGCTTTAGTGAAAGGGTCAGATATCTCCACCACGACTCTACCTTTACTACGCCAAATTTTAGAGATAAACACCCTGGCACCGTTAGCGATGATCCAAGCGGCACTGCCGTATTTGACTGCGACGAAAGGTTGTGTATTAAATATTGGCTCAGTTAATGCCTATTGCGGAGAGCCTAATTTATTGGGTTACAGTGTTTCGAAGGGCGCCCTTCAGACCCTGACGCGAAACCTAGGAGACGCGTTGCATCGAGATTATCTCGTTAGAGTCAACCAAATCAATCCCGGTTGGGTACTCACCGAAAACGAACAACGCATCAAGAAGGAAGAGGGATTTTCAGATGATTGGGATACCAAACTCCCCAAGGTGATTGCACCGGCGGGTCGTATCTTACGTCCCGAGGAAATAGCCGCCGCTGCTGTATACTGGCTCTCAGATGAATGTGGACCCATTAGTGCCCAGGTCGTCGAACTCGAACAACATCCTTTGATTGGCCGTAACCCGCCTAAAGATCTTGGTGTGTTCGATCTTTAAGTTTAAACCTAAAAAAGAACCGAGTTAGGAGCCGCTTTTTAGAAATAACACTGCGTATAATATTAAACTAGCTTAGAAACCCTATAAAAATATGCCCAAATTAGCCGCCTTTCCTAAGGCATTTATGCAAGCCCTTTGTAAAGATGGATCCATGAAATTGTCGGAATGGATCGAACTCGCCGTGAAATTGGATATCGATGGTCTGGAGTGGTATGCAGGTTTTTTAGAAATGGAAGATCACCGGAATTGGGCTCGTTTTCGCGAGCAGGTGGAAGCCCACGGGAAATCCATTCCCATGATGTGTTGTTCACCCGATTTCACCCATCCGGATAAAGATTTCAGAAAGCAAGAGATCGAAAAGGAGAAATATTGGATCGATATGACCTATGAACTGGGCGGTTCCTATTGCCGAGTCTTATCGGGTCAGAAACGTCCTGAATTGTCTATTGAAGAAGGTATTGACCTTGCTGCGATGTGCATTGAGGAATGTCTTCCCTACGCTCAATCGAAAGGAGTTACGCTAATTCTGGAAAATCACTACAAGGACGATTTTTGGGAATATCCGGAATTCGCCCAGAAGATGGACATATTCAGCCGTTTGGTCGACAAGATTGATCATCCGAACTTTGGTGTCAATTACGACCCCAGTAATACCTATTTAGCCGGAGAAGACCCACTGGAGTTGCTCAAAAAGGTTTCTCACCGGGTAGTTACCATGCATGCCAGTGATCGCTATCTAAAAGAAGGAACCTTAGAAGATCTTAGAAGAGAGGAAGGCGGAGCACAAGGCTATGCGAAACGTCTCAGTCACGGTGAAATTGGAAAAGGGCTAAACGACTACGATGCGATCTTCACAGAGCTTAAAAGAGTCGGTTTCGACAATTGGATCAGCATTGAGGATGGTGTCGATGGAATGGATCAACTTGAAAGGAGTGTTGCCTTCTTGCGAAGAAAAATCAGTGAATATTGGCCTTAAAACCAAGAACATTAAAAAAAATTTGGGTGGTTCGGCTTCGGCTAAACCACCCAATTTTTATTTGTATATGAGGATTTTTTATACGCGATCAATTCCTGGAACCGGCACCCGATAATTTCCATTTTCGTCGGGTAGTGACAATGGAGGCGCATCCCAGGCAAGGACCGGCGGCACAATGCTTTCAGTTGAATTAATCGCTGCGTCCCATTCAATTAATTGTCCCGAATGAGAGGCCATCCTACCCATAATCGTTGCCATTGTGCTTTTTGCTCCCCATTCCGTGTCATTTATATATTTTGCACCGCGAATAGCTGCAAAAAGTTCGTCATGTTCTATTTGGTACGGGTTATCTTGTTTCCCCGATACTTTCCATATTAAATTCCCTTTATAGTCTCTGAACCCATCTTTTAGACTCCCTGTACCTTTGGTCCCATAAAACTCACTGCCTCCCTTATTCCAGCAGCCGTTGATATGTCTGATTTGACTATTTAATTTAAATCCATCGGCATATTCGTACTCGTCGAAAAAATGGTCATAAATATCTCCATGATCGGGTCCACTTAGGGAGGCTCTTCCGCCATTTCCGACAACTTTTACTGGAAAACTACCTTTTACCCAATTCACTACGTCGTCGTTGTGAATTTGCAAACCGGCCGGACTTCCCGCCCAAAGCCAGTTAAAATAGCGCCAATTTCTAACCTGGTACTCCATTTCCGTCCATCCTGGCTTCCTTGGGATAAGGTTCACTCTACCTACATTGTAATAGGTCGACGCTGAAATAAGATCCCCTATCATACCGTCTTGCAGGCGCTTAACCATTTCCTGGAAAGCCGGGTCGTATCGATTTTGCAGACCTACTACTACATTCAATCCCTTTTTTGTGGCTAATTCACCTACAGCCAGGATTTCACGTATACCTGGTGCGTCCGACGCTAGGGGTTTCTCCATAAACACGTGTTTTCCCTCTTCGATAGCGAAACGGAAATGAGCAGGACGAAAAGGCGCAGGTGTCGCTAACAAAACGACATCAGCCAGAGCGGTTGCTTTTTGATAGGCGTCGAATCCGACAAATTTATGATTCTCTGGTACGTCAAGCTGATCTTTTATTCCCGGCACCTTGGTAAGCGCTTGAAAAGAAGCTTCTAATTGGTCCCGAAAAACATCGGCCATGGCAACTAATTTGACGTCCTTAGAAGTCTTTAAAGCTTGAGCTGCCGCCCCTGCACCCCGTTTTCCCGACCCAATTAATGCGACTTTAAGCATTTGTTGCTTACCGGTATTAATAGAGGGAAAACCCGAAATTAGCGCACTGCCAGCCAATAGAGACGAACTCTTGATAAAGGTTCGCCGGGATGTTGACTTTTCCATAAGGATTAAGTTTTGATAATTCTAATCGAAAAAATGGTCGTTATTAATAAAATCATTTTATATGGCTTTCATACTCTAAGCAGGGGAATTGACAAGGCGATAAGAGAGGTAATGACCGCTTAATAAAAGAACAAATTTAATTACCAACCTAGCAATATATTAACTAATATTGCGCCACACGAATTTGAAAAAGTTGACATTTTAGGTGAGTTCTCCTACGTCCCAAAGAAATTTAGTTAACAAAAAAGATGTTCTAGCCTATTTTTTTGTCGCGGGCACAGGAGCACTTGTGCAATTACTCACCAGTAGTCTCGCACAAGATTGGTTCGGACTCACTTTCAACCAGTCCATTAACGTTGCTTACCCCGTCTCTCTTGTCGTTGGATTTATTCTGACAAAGCTATTTGCTTTCAATGTCAGAAATACCAATCAGACTCGACGAGAGATGGTAAAATTCGTCATGGTCGCTATGTTTTCATGGGGTGTTACCTGGGTATTCGCGGTTGGCTCCCTCTATGTATCGACACAGGTTTTGGGAATTCCGATTACAAAAATCCAACTGTGGTTTTCTCAAAAGACAGTCAATATCAATGAAATGATCTGCTATATTATCGGGCAGGGATTTAGCTTCATGAGCAATTATTTGCTTCACAAAACCTTCACTTTTAAAAGCACTGGCTTCTACGATCGATTAAAAGCGCTGATTACCGACTAATAACAAGCCCCTGAATAAACGCCTTTAGTCAATAAAAGTTTATTCCCATCGTTTTACTATACAGCACAACTAACGATTGCTCAACAAACGTCACAACAACTAACACACCAATTATTATGAAATTTAGAACATTAATAGCAGGGACCATCGCAGGTGCCGGACTTTCCTATTATTTGTATAAACGTGCGAGAGCACATAAAATGGCATTGGATCCGATACACCCCTTTGACCCTGAAAAATATTTAGGAAAATGGTATGAGATCGCTCGACTCGACACCTGGTTCGAACGCAATCTTAACAACACAACGGCACATTATTCACTAAATCCGGATGGAACGATAAAGGTTGTGAATAAAGGGTATAATTATGTGACCCATCGCCATAAGCAAGCAACCGGTGTGGCCAAATTTGTTGGTCCCAGGGACATTGGAGCGTTAAAAGTATCCTTTTTTGGTCCCTTTTATAGTGATTATACCATCATTGCACTCGATAAGAAATATCAATATTCTTTGGTAGCGGGGGAAAACCTGGATTATCTCTGGATCTTATCTCGAGAACCTAGCATGCCAGATACGGTCTTAAATCAATACCTGGAACTCGCACAGGAATTAGGCTATGATTTAGACAAACTTATCAGCGTTACCCACGACCAAGTCGTCGATCCCAGTAAAAACTCTTTGATCGATAAAGCCCTGCACAAACTTTTCGTTTGAAAACGAAGGGTTTATTGTCGTAACGGCTAGTCTTTCCAACCCCAGGGCGCTTGGGGAGGTGATACCGCCTGGCTTAGGTCAAAGGTTAAGCTGATGCTACGCGCTGTCCCCAAGCGTTTTAAATTATAGGTAAACAGCCGTTCGTCCATGGTAACCCACCAAACATTCGACACCGTAAAGTCAAGTAGTTGGGCTGTTTCCTGGTCTGCAGGGAAAATCTGCATCGTCGCTGAGCCTTCATTGGTGGCAGTACCGCCGTATTGGGTGATCTCTTCCGGTAATCCTTCTTGATTGTGATGATCGTGTTTCAACGTAATTCGCCCGTTGTTATACGTAAAAACCCAAACCCGGGAACGGTTATCCTCCACTACAAATGGAACCCGAATTCGATTGGGTTCACAGCTTTTGAAATGGATCACTAAGCGTTTTCCCCCCATATCCGGATCGGAAAACCCTTCTGCCAAACTGCCCTCATAGGCTTTCCCACAATGCTTTTGAAGATTTTTCCAAAACACTTCGCTAGTAGATTGTGCTTTAAGTGTAGAAGCGTAAAAATTAAACGCCACCATCACAAGGGTCGGGAGGGCAATACGAATGGCTTTCATAGAAATAATAATTTAATTCTTCTTTAAAACGATGCTCCGTTCGCTACCTGGTCCATTACTTCCAAGATGATTCTGGAGGCTTCTCTTATTTGTTCTTCACTAATAATGAGGGGAGGGGCGATTCGCATGGAGTTATCACAAAAAAGGAACCAATCGATTACAACTCCTTTTTCCAGACATCCATCGATCACCTTTTTCAATAATTCAAAGGATTCGAGTTCAACCGCCAACATCAGCCCTTTCCCACGCACTTCTTTGACCAGTGGATGGGCACCAAGAAGCGACTTGAAAAGGTTGCCCTTGGCTTCCGCTTGCCCATGTAGTTGATCGCGCTGAATCACTTGTAGTGTCGCCAACGAAGCAGCACAGCTGACCGGATGCCCACCAAACGTGGTAATATGACCCAATATCGGGTTCTCCATCAACGACGACATTAAAGTTTCGGAAGCCATGAAAGCACCAATGGGCATACCGCCTCCCATTCCTTTCGCACTAATAAGAATATCAGGGTAAATACCAATCCTCTCAAATGCCCAAAATGTACCTGTCCGACCAAACCCGGTCTGAACTTCGTCTAAAATCAAGAGGGTTCTCGTTTCAGTGCACCGTTGTCGTAGGGCTTTGAAATAGGCGATATCACCCACGCGCACCCCCGCTTCCCCACTTACAACCTCGATCATTACGGCCGCGGTTTGGTGAGTCACCCACGATAAATCGTCCATGAAGCCGTAGCGAATGCGTCGGGTACCGGGAATTAACGGACGAAATTTTTCCTGAAAATAACTCTGGCCGGTCAAACTCAAGGCGCCTTGACTGGCTCCGTGATAAGCATTCACACAAGAAATAAACTCAAATTTACCGGTGAACCGCTTTGCCAATTTCATCGCCCCTTCGATTGCTTCGGTACCGGAATTCGTAAAATAAATTCGATCAATCTTACCAAAGGGAGACGGAACCTCCATCGTTAAATCGAGGCTATCGGTCAGTGCTTTTGCCAATAAGACCTGCGGAGCTTGCACATACTCGCCATAAACCATTAAATGAAGATACCGGTCCACCTGATCTTTAATCGCTTGGACGACCTCTGGATGACGGTGACCAACATTGCTCACGCCGATTCCGCTGATCAAGTCGTAATATCGCTTTCCGTCCGTATCGTACATGAAACACCCCTCCGCTTGCGCTATTTCCAAAGCCAAAGGAAACTTTGAGGTTTGTGCTAAATTTTCAAAAAAAAGTTGCCGATGTGTAATGGTTGACATGCGTATGACTTATTGTTCAAAAAATACCGCACTTCCACCTACCCAAGTAACATCCTTGTTGAATCTAACCCCTATCATTTCTCCCCTACTCAATCGACTCAACGCGGTTACGAGGATAGGTTTTTTTAACGAGTCCGGCCAAATATACAACATCCGAATTTCAGCTTTGACTTTACTGCCGTCAGTGGTTTCAATTACAGGTGCATAATCCACCTTCCTTTGCAGAATATAATTTTCCGGATCCTTTATTCCCTCGAGTAAGTCACGAGTTACATGAAGCACCACTCCGCTACCAGCAAATGAAAACAAGGGCTTGAGCACATAATTCTTCAAGTCAGTAGGGAAACTCCCTCGATAATCGCTGAGGTATTTCGTAGGTGGGAAAAACGGCCCGGACAATAGGGGTAGCATGTACTTACTGATTCGGAAAAACCAGTTCGGGTGCCCGACCCAGGTCACGTCGACATCATCGGTTAACTGAAATTCAGGTGTTAAATCAGCATTCTGCTGGAGGTCATCGAAAATGACCCGGTTGTATATTCTGCGAATCGGAATTTTACGCCCCTCAACCTGATAATACAAGCTTTTTCCCTCCTTCAAAACTTCACTAACACACACGGTTTTCACACCCCAGAATCGTTCGGTAAAGGCAAAATCTATCCTCGTTTTTTGTCGTTCGGGTCGCACTTCCAACAATATTACGTTTTCCGGATTTTCATCCCCCACAATTACGGAGTTTAATGCGTTAATGTAGGTTTCATATTGCCGATTGGGGTCAATAAAATTATAGAACAAGGGGCTCCCTAGTCCGTATCGTTTTTTGAATAATTCCGAGAGGAACAATTGATAGCCAAAAACCGAAGGAAAGCCCTGTAACTCGATTAACTGAGGCTCAAGCTCCCCGTCATTTCCCCTACACACTGCAAAGTCGACAGCTATAAATGAAGTATGATCATTTTCCCTGGGTACGTATTGGTGACTTGGGATGGCTCTTTCAGTAGTATTCTTAAAATCGGGACGACTAATCTCTGCAATGATATCGTCACAAGCAGCGATGAGTTTTCTTTGAAATGCTTTATCGATAAAAACAGGGCTTTCAGCAATTCGAAAATCCAAACTACCTGGGAATTCTTTTTCCAGAACCGACACGAAATTATGGTAGCTATCGGAAGAGAAGGCTGAGTTAAAACGGTGCCTGTAGAGGGAATGCATAGGTAATAATTGAAGTTGAATAGTCTATCCTCCAATTTCTTTATTCCACCCTATAAATCCTAAACTTTTTCTAGATTTCGAGTGGGTCTTTCATCATTTCCGATGCCTTCTTAATTAACTGTAAAAATTGGGGTAAAATGATTGACTCCGTCAAGGCGATTTTGTTCGGATCTCGTAAGTGTTGGATCATCGTATGGTACTTTTCAACCCCATAGGTTTTTAAAATTTTTTCTTTTTTATCGGCTTTACTAAAGTGTCGATACATTCCTTCGGCATCTGCTTCTGGATGGAACTGCGTACCTATAATATGTTTCGTAAAACGGATGGCCATAATGGCTCTTTCGAGGTCGACATGGGGCCGTTCTTTTTCTAAAACAAGTATTTTGGCACCCATTCTATCTAACACCTTGGCATTCGGTTGAATCACTTGAAAATCCCTCGAATCGACGACCCAAAACGGATCGGGCAATCCTTCAAAAAGACTTTCACCCTGTCCAAATCTGGTCTTATGGACGGGGAATACCCCGAAGGAGGGAGATCGACGGTTGGCTACCAACCCGACTTTCCAGTGAATGCATGCCAACTGAAAGGAATGACAGATCAACAATAGATGTTTTTTATTCCGCTGTTTTCTATCGGCATTATGTTGTAGGACTTTATCCAGAAAATTAAAATATTTTCTTTCCCATGCTTCTCCTACGGGGTAAGGGTTTCCAGGCCCTCCTGATGAAATATATCCATCGTATAACAAGCTAGGCACTTCCCCTTTTTGCCTAACGTTATAGACGTCGTAAGTTACCGGTAGCTTTTCTTGAGTGGCAAAGTTTTCGATTGCTTTTTTGATGCAGCGCATTCCTTCGTTTTCCACCCCATTATTCATATCCAGAAGGGCTATTTTTAGCAGCTTGGTTGTCATTTTCGGGGTGTAAATTGAATGTATTAGCCTGTTGATTAACGCCAAAATTAATAAAAAAAGGCCACTAAAGTGGCCCAAATAAGAGGTAAATGGGGAGTTGCTTATTCACTCCCCATGTTTAATACGATTATCTATCCGCTACAGCGGGTTCAGATTTTTTGCTTCTCATCCAGAAGTAGAGAACTGTAAATGCTACGATAAGGATAAGTGGGAAGGTCGTCATGGTTGACAACGTTTGCTGCCCGGCGTACAGTTCTGCGGCATCACCTGTTAAACCAGCCGCAGTAGCTTTTTCACGTGCCGTGTCGATCCATCCTCCGATAATGGGCTGGAAGATAGAGCTGGAGAACATACCCACAGCACCGATGATCGACATCCCTAGGGCACCGGATGCAGGAACATTGCGTGCTACGACACCTAGCATGTTTGGCCAGAAATAAGCGATACCACAAGCGTATACGAAGGCAGCCACATACGCCACACCTCCGGTAACTTTACTCAGCAAGAATAATCCGATAGCTGCCAAGATGGCGGAACCAAGTAGTACACCCGTTTGCTCCAGTTTTTCGATAACTGGTCCAGCGAAATAGCGAGCTACAGCCATGGTACCTGTGGTAATGGCTAGCAGAATCATAGGATCTGCACCCGACTTACTGAGGATAAGGCCTACCCATTGTTGTGGACCGAATTCGGAAATAGCGGTCAACGCCATGAAAACGAAGATGAAAAGGAACAAGGGGCTGAACATCGCTTTGATGTTTTCGGAAACAGAGGCTGCCTCGACCACTTTGGGTTTTGGAAATTCCTGTCCCCAGAAGAGGTAAGCATAAATCAGTGTAGGAATCATGATCACCCAAATTTGTGCTTGCCAGCCTAAAGAAGCATCGGTCATAAACTTAGAAATCAACGCGCCCAGGAAAATTCCTCCAGGGAACCACATGTGGAAGCGGTTGAGCATTTGACTCATTTTGTTCCCCTCATAAGCATCAGCAATCATCGGGTTACATGCAGCTTCAGTACAGCCATTGCCTAAACCAATTAAGAGGGTAGAGACGAGCAGGGTAAAGTAGTTTCCACCCGAATAGATCGTTAAAAGAATACCCACGGCATGAGCAAAAAACGCAAACTGCATGATTTTTTTACCGCCGATAGAATTATAAATTAACCCCCCAATGACCATGGAAATTGGGAAACCAAGGAACCACATCGAGTTGATGGTACCCAGTTGCTCGGCGGAAAACCCGTATTCATTCCCAAGTTCGGCTAGAATACCCGCCCTAATACTGAAGGAAAAGGCAGTCGTAATGAGTGCGAAACAACTCGCATTAAACAGTCGGGACGCATTGATAGAACGAGACATATTAATTTTTAAGTTTAGTTAATCATTTTTTTAATCTATAGAAATTATATTTTTATAAGATTTGGTCTACTCAAATTTGCCTAGCTATCAAGGGTACTATATTGGCTAAACCTTTACTAAAAATGAAACAAGTAAGATTTCTACTACTTTTATTTGTGCTGATGTGCAATTTTTTTCAATTTGCATACTACTCAACTAGTAAAAAGTACCCTTATCACGCTTTGCCTGAGTAGTGTGTCATGGATAGGAAATCGTTCATTTTTTGATTAATTTATAGGTTCCGGAAGAGGGTTGACTGAGTTCGTCTGGGTCAGTTACCCTGGAATTGTTCGGCACTTTACCCTATTTTAAAGACATGCAATTGGATGGTTTTACATGGTTATAGCAACCATCAGAAGACACCACGCAGGCTGTAAGTGCGAATAACTTTTTTTATGTTGAAACAGTATTAAAAACCTATCTAAAAGAGTAAATATGTCCCGAAAACTAAGAATGGGAATGGTTGGAGGCAGTCTGGATGCCTTTATTGGAGGAGTACATCGGATTGCCGCAGCCTTGGACGGCCAAATTGAATTGGTAGCCGGCGCGTTCAGTTCTAATCCCGAAAAATCAAAATCTACAGGAAAAGCTCTCTATTTGAATGAAAATCGTGTGTATGGATCGTATGAGGAAATGATCCGGAAAGAAAAAGAGCTTCCGGAAGACGAGCGAATCGATTTCATCAGTATTGTTACTCCCAACCACCTTCATTATGGGCCAGCCAAACTTGCCTTGGAGAATGGGTTCCATGTGATTTGTGATAAACCCATGACCATCTCGGTGGAACAAGCTGAAGATCTGCAGCGATTGGTGAAAGAAACAGGTCTCGTTTTTGCATTAACCCACAACTACACGGGTTATCCGATGATCAAACAAGCGCGTCAAATGATTGCTGCTGGCGAAATCGGAAAGCTCAGAAAAATTATTGTTGAATATCCGCAAGGTTGGCTTTCGGAACCCTTGGAAGCTACGGGTAATAAACAGGCTTCATGGCGGACCGACCCTGCACAATCCGGTGCCGGTGGAGGGCTTGGCGATATCGGTACACATGCAGAAAACCTGGCCGAATATGTAACCGGGAGCAAAATCAGTGAGTTATGTGCGGATCTAACTATTTTCGTGGAAAATCGTCCTTTGGATGATGATGGTAACGTATTGATCCGTTTTGATAATGGCGCTAAAGGGGTACTATTGTACAGTCAGGTAGCAAACGGAGAAGAAAATGCGCTTGCTATTCGGGTGTATGGAGAGACCGGTGGGTTGGAATGGCGCCAACAGGAACCAAACAGTCTCATTCATAAAACCAACAGTGGTTACCGCGTACTGAGGACCAATTGGGGCCCACTACATACGGCTGCAACCGCCCATGCTCGTATCCCTGCGGGTCACCCCGAAGGGTTTTTAGAAGCATTTGCCAATATTTATCGCAACTTTGCCTATGCGATAAAGGCTCATCGGGAAGGTAAACCTCAGGATCCGCTTTACGACTTCCCGACGGTAGACGACGGTGTGAGGGGCATGAAATTTATCGCGGCGACGTTAGAGTCCGCCAAAAGTGAACAAAAATGGACCAAACTTTAAAATTTTAATAAACATTCACTTACCATTCGATTTATGACAAAAATTAAAGTGGGCATTGTGGGTACCGGATTTATCGGCCCAGCACACATTGAAGCACTGAGACGTCTACCTAACGTAGAAGTTGTAGCACTCTGCGAAGTAAATATCGATCTTGCAAGGGATAAAGCTGCGGCTTTGGGGATCCCTCGTTATTATACATTTAATGAATTAATTCAACAGGAAGATATTCAAGCGGTGCATATTTGCACACCGAATTTCTTACACTACAACCAATCTAAGGCTGCCCTAGAAGCCGGTAAACACGTTATTTGTGAAAAACCCCTGGCTAAGGATTTGGCGGAAGCGGAGGAGTTAGTAGAACTTGCGAAGAAAACCGGATTGGTAAATGCGGTTCATTTCAATTTGCGCTATTACCCCCTTGTAAGGCACATGAAAGCCTGCAGAGAGCAAGGTGAATTAGGCGATATCTATTCGGTCATCGGTTCCTACCTGCAAGACTGGTTGTTTTACCAAACAGACTATAACTGGAGACTGGAACCTGACAAATCGGGGGACTCACGGGCTATTGCAGACATTGGTTCTCACCTCATGGACGTAATTGAATACATCACCGGTTTGAAAACTACCGCCGTACTCGCCGATTTCAATACCATTCATAAAACACGTAAAAAACCCCTTAAACCGGTAGAGACCTATTCGGGGAAAATGCTCACCCCGGAGGACTATGAAGACGTGCCCATCAATACGGAAGATCATGCCAATGTACTGCTTCGATTCGATAATGGTAACCGCGGGGTGATTACCGTTTCGCAGGTTTCGGCAGGCCGTAAAAATAGAATGGCATTTGAAATTGCCGGTTCGAATAAAACATTTAGTTTCAATTCTGAATCGCCTAACGAAGTGTGGGTAGGTTATCGGGATAAACCCAATGAGGTACTCGTACGGGATCCCTCTTTGGTGAATGCCGATGCCCGATCGCTCATTACCTTCCCAGGAGGGCATAATGAAGGCTTCCCCGATACATCCAAGCAAATGTTTAAGGAAGTATATGCCGCTATAGAAACGGGCAAACAGCCTGAGAACCCTACTTTCCCCACTTTTGCTGACGGATTAAGGGAACTTTTGATCTGTGAAAAGATTTTGGAAAGCAATAAAACTCAAAGTTGGGTAGAAGTATAAACAACCCTTAGCTCAAACCTAAAAATTTCATTTAGTAAAATCATCTATTATGAAAACCATTAAAGGACCTGCTATATTTTTAGCCCAATTTTTGGGCGATGAAGCACCCTTCAACAGCCTGGATACAATAGCTGACTACATGGCAGATTTAGGCTATAAGGGACTCCAACTTCCGACTTGGGATCCGCGTGTGATCGACATCAAACAAGCCGCAGAATCCCAAACCTATGCCGATGAATTAAAAGGAAAATTAAAAGACAAAGGACTTGAAATCACCGAATTGGCCTCGCATATCATCGGTCAGTTGGTAGCTTCGCATCCTGTTTACGACGAACTTTTCGATGGTTTTGCCGCTCCCGAAGTGAGAAACAATCCTAAAGCACGTCAGGAATGGGCTGTCGAACATCTTAAACTCGTAGCAAAAGCCAGCAAAAACTTAGGATTAGCGACCAGTGCTACTTTCTCAGGAGCATTGGCCTGGCCTTTCCTTTATCCATGGCCTCAAAGACCTGCCGGATTGGTCGAAACCGCGTTTAAAGAACTAGCGGCTCGCTGGAAACCCATTCTCGACTTCTATGACGAAAATGGAGTGGATATTGCCTATGAACTACATCCCGGAGAGGATTTATTCGACGGAACTACATTCGAACGCTTTGTCGATTACCTCGATGGGCACCCCCGGGCTAATATCAACTATGACCCCAGTCACTTCGTTTTACAGCAACTCGACTACCTACAGTTCATAGACTTGTACCACGACCGAATCAAGGCCTTCCATGTGAAAGATGCCGAGTTTAACCCCTCTGGTAAACAAGGTGTTTACTCCGGGTTTGCTGGCTGGACTGAGCGCGCGGGACGTTTCCGTTCCCTGGGTGATGGCCAGGTGGATTTCTCGTCCATTTTCTCAAAACTGTCCCAATATGACTACGGTAGCTGGGCGGTGTTAGAATGGGAATGCTGTATTAAATCACCGGAACAAGGTGCCGCTGAAGGTGCTCCTTTCATAGAAAGTCACATCATCGAAGTAACCCAGAAAGCTTTCGATGATTTTGCCGGTACCGGAGCCGATGAAGATTTTAATAGAAGAGTTCTTGGCTTATAAATCAAGGTTTTAATCGGTAGTCAACCGCCGAAATGAAAACGTTGAGAGCCGAATACACAAAGCATCCTGACTCATTCAGTACAACCTTCTGTTTAGGTCAGGATGTTTTTTATGTTGTTAAAGCCTTTTTAGTTAGGAAACCAATTGTTCGAAAAGGCGATTCAGAGTCGTTTCTGGATCTTCACAAAACCCGGGGTGTACGGGCGAAACCTGCAATACCGTACTGCGCTTTGCGGTCAACCAACGAAACCGGGAGGCTGCGGGCAATGATTCGAGTTCCTGTCCCTTTTTATTGCCCCGACAGATGGTTGCAAAAGCCTTGCAATAAGCTTCCAGCTCCTCCACATCCAACGCTACCGACAACGCTGCAAGCCGTTGTGGATTCAATGAATACTTTACATTTAGGTAGCCTAACGCTGCGCAGTACAACACTACGCCTATATTCATGAATTCCTCTCTTTCTACCCGTGGCACCACACGTAGAACCGCATATTCATATAAGTGCATTCCTTGCATGTTCAGCAGCGTTTACAAATACCTCCGATTGGGCTAGTCGATCGATTAGGAAGTTGGTATAATTTTGTCTTTGCTCGTCATAACTTGTACCGGCTGGTTCGAGCCAAAGATCAGGAATCAGTTGCGTGATACCTATGATTTTTTCAGGGGTTATTAACTGCCGGACCTGGGTATCAATCTCCCGCAGTTGGCTCGCTCGCCGGAGCAACACATGGTCCTTGATTTGAAGAAAAGGTCGTTGGACATATTCCGAAAAATCAGCATCCTGATGATGGAAATAGAGCATGGCACCGTGATCAATTAACCATAGTTCTTTTTTCCAAACCAGCATATTGGTATTGCGGCGAGTGCGATCTACATTCATGAGATAACCGTCAAGCCAAACAATTCTGGACGCGGTAACAGCATCGACGTCCATCACCAAGGGGTCAAACGTAAAGGCTCCTTGCAGGTAATGCAAAGCTAAATTCAAGCCTGTGCTAGCTTTTAAAAGATCTTGTATTTCTTCATCGGGTTCGGTACGTCCAAAAGCCTCGTCTATCCATGCAAACACCAGTTCAGGCACTTTTAAACCTAATAATCGCGCTATTTCCCCCCCAATCAATTCAGCAATCAAGGCACGACTGCCCTGACCTGCACCCCGAAATTTTAAAACATAACTAAACCCATCATCCCCATCCACGATAGCAGGTAGAGAACCTCCTTCGCGTAAGGGTTGAGCATAACGAACCATATTCACCGTCCGCAACGCTCCTGTTTGTGTATTTTCCAATGCAATTGAAATATTGGTAAATCCTTGGCAATTTATTCTTATTTCACCTGTGAGCAAAAAATGGAATTTTTACTTTTACAAAAATTAATGATCTCCCGTAACTCAATGGCAGATTGTAACTGAAAGAAATAGTTTCCTGACGAATGAAATCGAATTAATGTACTATGAAAAACAAGCATAAAAACTTGCCTGAAGACCGTAAAAACGAACTATTGTCTATCCTTAAACTCCGTTTTGAGAAAAACATGAACCGTCATAAAAACCTAGAATGGTCGGCAGTTGAAGCCAAATTGGACGCAAACCCGGATAAGTTGTGGACGTTGGATGAGATGGAGGTTACGGGTGGGGAACCCGATGTGGTGGGTTATGACGCCGAAAAAGACGAATTCCTATTTATGGATTGCTCAAAGGAAAGCCCCAAAGAGCGACGGAGTATTTGCTATGATCCGGAAGCTTTAGAAGCTCGCAAAATGCATAAACCCCACAATAGTGCTATTCAAATGGCCGAAGATATGGGAATAGAGATACTGGATGAAGAACAATATAAATACCTGCAACAATTTGGTCCTTTTGATACGAAGACCTCCAGTTGGCTAAAAACGCCGTCCGATGTTCGTAAACTCGGCGGTGCCATATTCGGGGACTACCGCTTTGGCAGGGTATTTATTTATCACAATGGTGCGGACTCCTATTATGGAGCGAGGGGATTTCGTGGATTAGTCCGCGTATAACCAACACCCTATTTTTGCATTGCTTGGCTTTTCAGATCCTCGGGCATTTTCTCAATTGCATAACGCAGGGCGGTTCGTGGCATCGATTTTCTGTTTTCCATAACAAAGTCGAATACATCCATTAAGTGTTTACTTGCTGTTACTTTCAGCATCCACCCATACCCTTTCTGAACCATATCGTCCGAATCGGTCATCAGTCGAGTGGCAATTTCCAGAATTTCATTCAGGAAAAGACCTTTTTTAGCCGGGACGATCAGAGACACTGCCGATGCTCGTCGAAGCCAACGGTTGTCGGATGTAGTCCAGACTTTTAACCTATCTACGAGCACCGGAAATTTTTCCACCAAGTACCCCACTGTATGATTACAAAACGTATCGCATGATGCCCAATTATCTACAAATTGTTCGATCCAACGCTCAAAAATGTCGAAATCATCCAGGGTAAAAACTTTTTTATAACGAAATGCAAAGTGACAGGCGACGATACTTTCTTCAAAATACCCCGACGCCCAGAGCTGTTCACAAAGTCTAAAAACTTCTGGTTTTGAGCTGCCTTTCAAAAGCGGGAAAGATTCCTTCGCTATTTGATTCACAATTGGCAGTTTTACGCCGTAGGATTTAATTCCACCTTTAAAAAAACGTTGACCGGATTGGCGCGTCTTTTCATCCGCCAAAAACACTAAACTTTCTCTAACCTGGGCTACTATGTCATTCATTTTTACTTTCTGAGCCAAATACTGTCTAGTGAGCCACCCGTGTTTCGGGTTCATGCCGAACGGGGAAATTTACCGAATTTGCTATAAAGCAATTTTGGCTTGCTTTCTGATGCAGTTCGTGGATGCGATCCACCATTTCATCCCGCAGCACCGTGACACGGGGTCTTAAAATTACTTCGGTAAATCTTCCTCCCCCTTTCTTATCAAAGTGCATAAATCCCTCTGCATCATCGAAGTATTCCGTCACAATAACCCCTGCGTCAACGCAGACATGTAAAAAAGAAAGCATATGACATGACGACAAAGCGGCGACCAGTAAATCTTCCGGATTGTACTTTTCCCGATCACCTCTAAACATAGGGTCCGATGAGCCTTCTATCACAGGCTTATTATCAACCCATAACCGATAACTACGCTCGTAATTTCGGTATCCGTCGGTACCCGACCCGTTATTTCCAGTCCATACCAAATGAGTCTGATAGCGATGTAGTTGGTCCATATTGATTTATTTTGATACTATTTCACAGCATGGGTAAGCCTTCAAAGCGATATGCCCGCTCCGAAAAATAATCCAGTAGACCGGGCAATATATAAGACATCGATTTGTGCGCTTTAATACTATCGTGCAACAATAAGATAGTGCCCGGACGACATAACAACTTGGACTTCCCTAACGCTTTATCCGGTTTGATCTTGGGGGAAAAGTCACCCGTAAGTACGTCCCACATAATTACCCGCGTATTCGATGGTAGTCGTTCGAACTGGGCTTTTCGGATACGTCCATAGGGAGGGCGGAAAAGATTGGTTTCTGTTTCCATTATATCCTGACAACGATAGAAGTTGTCGATATAGGTCTCAGTATCGGTTTTCCACCCATTCAAATGGTTAAAGGTATGGTTTCCAATGGAATGCCCCTGCTTTTTCAATTCTTGAAAAATAGTTGGGTGTTTTCGAATATTATCGCCAATACAAAAAAAAGTTGCCTTGGCCTGGTAAGCATCTAAGGTCTTTATCACCTCCTCGGTAACCTGAGGAATAGGGCCATCGTCAAATGTAAGGTAGATTACCTTTTCGGGAGTATTGATGCGCCAAGTATAATCGGATAACAGCCATTGAAGCCAAAAAGGTGAACGGTGCAGAAAAAAATTCATCTCCAGTTTTAAGTTGAGCTTGACTGCGACATTTCCTTTGAATGAGGCTGGTCAAGAAAAACGATGAGTTACCCGTAAAAATAGGGAATTGAATTTAAATAACTGCGAGCATGAGCACTTCCTACACCCTACTAATCACTGTTTTTCGACACTCACCTACTACCTGACAATCAATAAACAGATGATTGACTTTCTATATATAATCTAATTACAGCCCTATCAATTGGTTGAAATTAAAACCTCTATAATGCTGACTTTGTGCACTTTACAAATTTTTTCATTAATTATCTACTATTTCTATATACTATATATTTTAATTTTTTTTAGGTTTGTGACGTCACTTAAAAATGAATGTAAAATGAGATCTATTCCACTGGGTTTACGAAGTCGATGTTGTCCCCCTGTCTGGTAGGTAGGATGGGGTTTTCTAAAACTGATTTTCGCTTTTGCTCTTCAAATCCTGCCCTTTAAAATCCTACGATTTTCGAACGCAGTTCCAATCCACAGTATTTACACCAATATTTTAAACAAGTAAAAAAATGAAAATTGCCTATCAGTCTACATTCTCTATAGGATTAATATTAATATCGTTTCTATCCTTTGCACAGAATCAACCTACGATTCGACATGAGGTGAAAGGCACCATTCTCGATGGCCAGACCAGTGCTCCCCTAATTGGGGCAACGGTCACTATTAAAGGCACCACCAACGGAGCAACCACCGACGAAAATGGAGAATTCCTTTTGAGAACGGGTCAAACCCTTCCCTTCACGCTTGTGATTAGTTATGTCGGTTATCAAAAAAAAGAGGAGGTGATCCGCAGTGAAGAGGTTACCATTCTTCTCCAATCGGCGGCACGTAATTTAGAGGATATCGTGATTTCGTCGCGAAGAAGACAGGAAGCTTCGCAAGATGTTCCCATACCGATTTCGATTGTTCGGGGCGCAAAAGCCGAAGATGCAGGCGCATTTAATGTGAACCGACTAAAAGAGTTGGTTCCTACGGTGACACTCTATTCTTCCAATCCAAGAAATACTACCCTAAACATTCGCGGGTTGGGTTCGACCTTTGGATTAACCAATGACGGAATTGACCCTGGCGTTGGGTTCTATGTCGATGGTGTTTATTATGCTCGACCGGCTGCTACCGCCCTCGATTTCCTGGATATAGAACAGGTCGAAGTTCTGCGGGGACCTCAGGGGACATTGTTTGGAAAAAATACGACCTCGGGAGCTTTCAATATTACCTCCCGTGCTGCCAGTTTTACTCCTGGTGGTTCCTTTGAAGTAAGCTATGGCAACTACGGTTTCATCCAAGCCAAGGGCTCACTGACTGGTCCGATAGGTAAACAACTTGCCGCTCGGATTTCCTTTTCAGGAACCCAACGTGATGGTTTGTTTTTAAACTATCATACTCAATTGCCCATAAATGACATTAATAATATCGGTGTGAGGGGTCAATTGCTTTATAAACCTACGGAAAGCGTTGTTGTTACATTAACAGGAGATTATAGTGACCAAAATCCGACGGGTTATGGCTGGCCGGTAGCTGGGGTCGTAAAAACCAAGCGAGCAGATTGGCGTCAGTTTAACAATATTATTGCCGATTTAAATTATCAACTCCCCTATAAAAGCGCGTTCGAGCGAGTAGTCGATTTGGATACGCCCTCCAAAGCGGGAAATGAGCTGGGTGGGGTTTCACTTAACGCCGATATTAAAATTGGCGGGGCGACATTAACTTCTACCACGGCCTGGCGATACTGGAAATGGGTACCCTTGAATGACCGTGACTACATAGGATTACCCGTATTTACCATTTCTGCAGGTAATTCACTCCATGATCAATGGTCTCAAGAAATACGGTATTCGGGAAAAATCAATTCCAATATTAGTGGTGTCATCGGTTTATTCGGATTATGGCAGAACTTGCGTACCGACCCCGTACATACCGAGGAAGCTGGATCTGCGCAATGGCGTTTTGCTCAGAACAACACCAATCCCCTATGGCAAACTCCGGGATTATTTGATCATTACGGGATACGTACCACCTATGGTATTAAGAGTACCAGTTTGGCACTATTCGGCCAAATTGATTGGCGAATTACTGAAAAGCTTCATTTCCAACCCGGGATCCGATACAACTATGACAAAAAAGTGGTTGACTACAATCGAGTTACCTACGGAGGGTTAATTACCGATGATCCCGCATTGCAAGCCTTAAAAAACGGGGTTTATACAAACCAGAAATTTGATACCGATTACGCAAAAGGTAATTTCTCAGGTCAATTATCGCTACAATATAAGCCTATTTCGAGCGTCAATATTTACGGAACCTATTCATTAAGTTATAAACCCATTGGGGTGAATGTAGGCGGTTTACCGACTTCAAATGGGGTAGTTTTAATCGAACTCGCCAACGTAAAACCCGAACTGGTTAACCATAAAGAAGTTGGTATAAAATCACGTCCGTCGCGGAACTCCTTCCTTAACATTACGATTTACAGAACCGATATCAACGATTTCCAAACCCAGGTACAAACGCCAGAGCCCGGAGTTAACCGAGGATATTTGGCCAATGCCGAGAAAGTCAGCGTACAAGGAGCCGAATTAGATGGTAATATTCGTTTCAGCAACCGTCTTAGCGTTAACGGATCCTTTGCCTATACCCATGGCAAGTACGACAAATTTACCAATGCTCCGGTTCCCCTGGAAGAGGTGGGTGGGGAAGCGGCCTTTAAAGATATCTCCGGTGGACGTCTACCTGGCATATCGAAATGGTCGGGAACCTTGGGTGCTGAGGGGTCGCAAAAAGGTAGTTTGTTAGGCTTGGAGGGTAACTACTTCTTAGCTGCTGACATTTTTTACCGATCCGAATTTTCATCGAGCCCCTCTCCTTCTGCCTACTTGAATATTGACGGATATTCCCTGACCAATGCTCGTTTTGGATTCAGAGCCTCCAACGGAATCACGGCTTTCATTTGGTCTCGGAATGTGTTTAACAAAGACTATTACGAGCAATTGTTGGCAGCGCCAGGTAGTCATGGTCAGTATGCCGGTGTGGTAGGAGATCCCCGCACCTATGGAATAACGCTCCGATATGTTTTTTAATAAACTTGACCGGTTATCAAAAACGGAAGCCTCAGTTGCTTCCGTTTTTTTATGCCCATTCCGGGTTATATGGTAACTTTGCAGCTGATTTAAAGTATCGACCGATGATTGAGACACACGCCCATATATACGATTCGAAATTTGAAGACGATCTGGATGACATGCTCGCCAGGGCTTGGGGAGTTGGAATTGAGGAAATATGGATGCCTAATTGCGATTCAACCACCATCGAAAGTATGTTGGCCATTGCTGACCAGGAGCCCAAACGTTGTCTACCCATGATCGGTCTTCATCCATGTTATGTGAATGAAAATTTTGAATGGGAGTTGAAAATTGTGGAAGATTGGCTCGGTAAAAGGGAGTTTATTGCCATCGGGGAAATCGGAATGGATCTTTACTGGGATAAAACCTATGTAAAACAACAGGAACAGGCATTTTTGTATCAATGCCAATTGGCCATGGATCATGGATTATGGATTGACATCCACAGTAGGAATGCATTTTACGAAGTTGTCGCATTGATTGAAAAGTTCGGAAATCCCCATTTAACAGGCATATTTCATTGCTTTACCGGCAGCCTTGAGGAAGCCAAAATCGTCATAGATTTGGGCTTTAAGTTAGGGATTGGAGGGGTTGCTACCTTTAAAAATGGAGGCTTAGATAAGGTTTTACCGTTCCTTGAACCAAAAGACATCGTTTTGGAAACGGACGCCCCGTATCTAGCGCCGGTACCCTACCGGGGCAAACGTAACGAAGTAGCTTACATCGATTTGGTAGCCCAAAGAGTGGCCGATTTGATGCAGATCTCCAAACCAGAATTAATCACTATCACTACCCATACCGCTCGTACCCTTTGTCGAAAAAATTCGGAAATAAATCTTTAAACGGTACTACTCTTCAAACTGACTCTTTCGACCTGTTTTTGCCTGACGTAATCGATAGGCGAATGTGAAATTGAGTTGACGTACCCTCCCTTGTGCATTGGTATAGGTATAAAAGTTGTGATCTTGTGTAATCGAGCGAAACCTTCTTGAATTAAAAACATCGAGAACATTTAAGGTTAGCGTGCCGTTCCCCTTCAATATATCGCGGCTCACACCCACATCCATCGAATACATGGATTTCCTTTTACCTTGTGGAGTCAACTGAGGTGCATCATAATTATTTCTGATTTGAAAATCGAATCCATTCCAATTCATGCGGGCAGAAATTCTACCTAACCAAGTAAATGTCTCACTTTGGTAACTGTCTTTGAGGTTGGTTCCATCGATGACCGACCGGAAAAAGTTTAGACTTCCATCCATTTTTAACCAGCTGTTGACATTGGAAGAGCCTGTGAATTCGAGACCATACGCATCCTCCGTAGCGAGGTTTTGCGGTTGACTATAGGCAAAGCCATTGTCATCCATTGTCCGGATAGTTAATATCTTGTCGTAGGTATGTCGATAATACAAGGAGGTCGTAAGGGTACCATTGTCCATGTATTTCACATGACCGAATTCAAAGGAATTGGTAAATTCAGGGTTAAGATCCGGGTTTCCACTCCAGTAGTTTCGATTATCGGTAAACGTCATAAACGGACTCAAATCGTTATAGAGTGGTCGTCTGATTCTTCTGCTGTAACTAATTTGAAGGGCGTTTTGAGCGGGTAGATCGAGGGTAAAATGAGCGCTGGGAAACAAGTTGTTATAGCGACGGTTATTCACTTCATTTTCCTTTAACAAGGTGGTTGTCACCTCGCTAAACTCCGCTCTTAACCCTATTTGATAGGAAAACCGGTTATGTTTATTGCCCACGATACCATATACACCATGGATATTTTCGTCATATACGAAATTATTGGTAAAACGTTGAAGGGTATCTAACCTCCCACCTTCCATCACATCTGCAACGAAATAGTTGTTGGTCATATCTCTGAAGCTACTTCGTAATCCGGCTTCAAGTTTCCCTTCCTTTCCAAACGGGTGTACGTAATCGACTTGAAACAACCATTGTTTTTCAGTCTCATCATTGATGGATCTTTGAAGGAAATACTGCCCTTGACCACCATGAGGTGTAACCGTTTCTCCAAAATATTGATCCGAGTTTTCCCAATTATCCAAATGCCTAATATCGATTAGAAGCTCATGGCCTTTCCGTTGGAAATTCTTTTTGTAGGTTAGGTTGTATTCCGTATTTGGTTCCGTTTCCGTCTCATCCTGGGTGCGATAGGAATGGCTTAACGGGTTGGAAGTATTGTTCACATAGTCGTGAAAGTGCAAATGAGAATAGCGCTTCCCTTTGGTTCTTCGCCAGGTATAGGCGGCGGTGAGAATACTGGTTTCACTAAAAAAATAGTCAGCCCCCATTCTGAGGTTATTATGGAAAGCCCTTAATTCCCGATCGAAGGTTAATTCCGTGATGAAAGTAGAGTCGTTTCTATATAATTCTTGATATTGTCGAGTATCACCTAGCGTACTTCGGTAGGTCAGCATGTAATTAGTAAAAAAATTGAACTTTCGATGACGGAAATTTAAGTTGGCAGCTCCGCCCAGGTTCATAGGATAACCTGTAATTACATCGAATGATCCGTTGAGCCCCTGTTTTTGTTCCTTTTTGAGAACGATATTGATGATGCCTCCCATCCCTTCCGCCTCATACCTGGCCGACGGATTGGTAATCACTTCAACCCTTTCAATCATACTTGCCTGCAACTGCTGCAAACCAGCCCCACCTTTCAACGAAACCAGACCAGAGGGCTTTCCATCTACCAGGATCCGAACACTACTACTCCCCCTCAGACTTACATTTCCTTCTAAATCTACGGCAACACTGGGTATATTATTTAATATTTCAATCGCATTCCCGCCCGCATTTGCCAAGTCTTTACCTACATTAAAAATTCGTTTATCCAACGCGACCTCATAGGTACTTTTTTCACCTTGTATAACTACTTCATCCAGTACTTCCGTTGCTGCTTTCAGCTGAATTATTCCCAAATCGACATCGGAGTTACCTATATTCACCTTTTTTGCGTCGCGCTGATATCCCATGAACTCAAATAAAAGTAGGTATTCACGTGGTGTACCACTCAATTCAAACCTCCCATCCAAATCACTGACCTCGCCGGATAAAAAGGTGCTATCAGGCCAAGAAAACAGACGTACACTTGCAAAGGGTAACGTGGCTTTAGACACTTCGTCCTGGATGACCCCTTTAATTTTATAAGTTTGAGCTACACTAGAAAATGCCAAACCCACCAAAAAACAAAGAGTAAAAAATAAGCGAGACGTATAGGGAATTCCCATTTTAAAAGTTGCTGCTAACTAATAATTTACGGTAAAATGAAAGACCGATCCACCGCTTTTGACTTCGTCGACCTAATCCTCAACAAATATAGGTCCAGGTACGCAAGTGAAGCTCAATTTTTTGTTAATAGAATCAAACAAATCTGAAGGGGAAAGTCTTAAATAAAAATTTAACAATCAATATTAACTCTCATGCGCTATTTCCTTTCGGATTCTACTCAGGGACGAACTTGTAATCCCCAAATAGGAAGCGATTTGCTTGAGTGGAACGTAGCGAATTATTTGCGGTTTTTCCTTCATCAATTTTAAATAACGGTGCGTGGCCGTCTCCGTAATCATATCAAGAGATCGTTGCTTCATCGAGAATAATTGAGTTGAAAACCAAGAACGTCCCCACTCACTAAAGCCCGGAATACTGTGATAAAGTTTTTGAAATTCATCAAAATTAATTTTCCATAAAATGGCATCGGTGACAGTAACCAAAGTTTCAGAGGAAGGTATGCGCTGAAAAAGAGAGGTCGGCACGATAACGATTTCTCCCTCGGTAAAAAACTCAGTGGTGATTTCGTTCCCCTCATAGTCGAGCACGTAAGCTCTGATCAGTCCTGATTCTAGGATATAATATTCGTTCGCAGTTTGCCCTTCCTGCAACAAAACATGGCCTTTTCCAAGCCGTAGCCGGTTGTGAGCCGATGCAATTTTATTAAGATCCTCCCCGGTTAGCAACGGATGCCGGTAAGTGGAAGAAAAAATATTCGTCATGGTTTAGGTGTGGTCGAACCGAAACGGTATTCCGATAGGCGCTATTGACTCTGCTAAGCGGAGTTTCGAGCAGCATTGATGATACCGAACATCGACCTGATTATCAATTTATTACAAATTTCTACTTTTTCGGGCGGTAAATCCGGATTCTCTGCCAATAACTGAAGGGCATATTGCTGAATAGTAATCAGTGGCAATACAATCCGCTCCCTAATCTTGATCGACTCCTTGGTTATCGCATTGCTATCTAATAATTCTCCATGCCCTGCCAGTTCAAGAAGTGCTTTGGTCGTCCTTTGATATTCCTCATAGATTAGGGTCCAAAACTCCTTAAATTGCGGTTCTTTTTGCAGGTATTGTGTAACGGGAAAGAACGACTTTGACAGGGATTGCATGGAGTTTTCGATCAGCGTCCTGAAAAACAGCGATTTTCGGTAAAGCTTCTTCAAATCGTCGAGTTTTCCCTTCCTTTTTAATTCTTCGATGGCTTCCCCAAAACCATAGAAACCCGGTACGTTTTGCTTCATTTGAGACCAGGATCCTACAAAAGGTATGGCTCGGAGATCTTCAAACCGCAGTCCTTCGCCTTCCTTACTTCGTTTTGTCGGCCGGCTACCAATATTGGTAAGTCCGTAAAAACGCAAAGGCGTCCGAAGTTCCAAAAAGGGCACGAAGGACGGATGGTTTTTTAACTTCAGATAAGAATTGTAGGATATCTCGGCAAGTTCTTCTAGTAACGCTTTGTCAGCGTCATCCAAGGGCTGGGATCTTCCTTCGACCGTACCTTCGAACAGATGGCTTTCCAATCCAGCCGTGAACAGCCTTTCTAAATTGTACATGGCCGTTAATACCGTTCCGTAATTAGAACTGATGGTTTGGCCTTGTACCGTAAGTTGGATTTCAATATCTTCAATATCCTTACCTAAAGAGGCGTAGAAGTCTTGGCTATTTCCACCTCCTCGACCGGGAGGGCCTCCACGTCCATCGAAGAAAATAACTTTGACACCAAACTCCCGTGAAACCCGGGTTAACTCTTCTTTTGCCACAAATATGGACCAGTTAGCTCTCAAATAGCCCCCATCCTTGGTGCCATCTGAAAAACCGACCATAATGGTTTGCTTATGATCGCGGTTCGCCAGGTGCGCTCGATATTCCGGAATTTCATATAAGGCGCGCATCACCCCTGGCGCATGAGCCAGATCGTCGATGGTTTCGAATAGAGGAACAATATCCAAGGGAACCACACCATCCTCACGCTTGATAAGGTTTTTGGCGAAGGCATATACTTCGATAACGTTCAAGGCTGAGCTACAGTTGCTGATTATGTAGCGATGGGATCCTAGGGGACCATTTCGTTTTTGAATTTTTTTGACTGCATGGATCGAACCAAGGATGTCTTTGGTTATGACGTCTTCGTAATCGTCAATTCGCAGCGGAATATTCAACGAAAGGAGCAGCTCAATCTTCTTTTGGTCGTCCCACTGGGCATACTCATCGTATTTCAGCAGGGGCACCTTGCTTTCCAGCCTACGTAAAATGTCTTCCCAGGCTTTTTGGTGTTTAGTACTCACCTGACGGATGTCCAGACTTGCAAAGTGGAATCCGAAAATTCGTAATTTAAGGATGAACTTGTCTAGATACTCGACAAATAAACCTTCGTGCTGACGAACCAATATTTCACGGGCTTCGAGGAGTTCGGCCAATACTTCATCGACATTCTTATAACCTTTTTCCTCCGGTCCGAAGATGGTGTAATTCATCTTCTTTTCTAGGATGACGATATAATCCTCAACCCCTTTAAAGGTGAGCCGTCTTTTCAAGAGCCGAATATCCCGATAATAGGCTCTTAGAAGCGTGGTTCTCAATCGCTCAGCAACATCCAAGGTAGCTTGTTTATCAACGAATGGGTTTCCATCCCTATCTCCACCTGGCCAGAAACCGAGCTGAAAAATATGAGGCTTTTCCCAAGTATGGGCTTCTAATTTTAGGTTCTCAGTTATTTTCCAAATGATTTCGGAAATTGCATCGTAATAAACCCTCTCCAAAAACCAGCATAAACTTACAGCCTCCTCATAGGGTGTCGGTTTTTCGCGATTAATGAATCCGGTTTTGCCCAACTGCAATAGGAGGCGGTTTACCGTAGCAAAGTCGTTCTCCCGAATCGCTCCCTCCAAATCATTGATAATTCCCAAAACCTTTCCCGGATAGAACTGAGTGGGATGCGCTGTTAGCACAATTCTGACACTGAAATCCTGTAGTTTCTTTAACAGTTTTTCGCGTTGGGTTTGACTTTCAATGCGGTTTAATAAGAAGTTCACCGAGCCTTTCCCATCCAAATCGTGTGTTTTATCAAACGCTGCATCCTCTACTGAATCAAAAAGAACGACTTGCCTTTCGATGTATTTAATCATCGAAAACAACAGGTCTATTCGCTGTTTTTCCGTCGACACATCCCGGAATTCATCAAAAAAGTCGTCTATTATCTCTACAGGCGACTTCCCTTGGGCAAATCCTTCTTCGCATCGTTGGGTAATGAGCGGCAATATCGACCCCGTCTGAAAAATTCCTTTGTAGGGAAGGCTCAGGAAAAGGCTATTAAAAATATTGTATTTTGTTACTACAGTATCATGAAATATGTCGCTCATAAAACAGTGGGTAGTATGAAATTTTAACTTTTCCGGGTTTTGCAAATATAATGAGAAAGTTTTAGGCTTTGGGGTGTGCTTGTAAAAAAGTCCGTTTCAATTCCTCAATCGCATTATGCGTATAGACTTGAGTAGCGGCTAAGCTCGAATGGCCCAATAACTCTTTGATGGCATTTAAATCTGCACCTCGATTTAGCAAATGAGTTGCATAGGTATGGCGTAATAAGTGGGGACTTTTCCGATTCAGGGAAGTTATGGGTCCCAGATATTTTTTCACCAACCGTTGTACAAATACGGGGTAAAGGGGTTCGCCTTTGTCGGTAAGCAACAAAGGTCCTGAGCGCAAGGATCTAATTTGCAAATACTTATCAATTAATTGGGCCAGTCCCTGGGTAATGGGAATCAACCTTTCTTTAGCTCTTTTTCCGAAAACCTTCAGGGTTCGAGCCGATAAGTCAACGTCGTCCACCTGCAACCCGATTAGTTCAGAGAGGCGCATTCCGGTACCATACAAAATTTCGATCACCAATTGGTCGCGGAGACCTGATGCTGATTCTTCGAAGCCTACGACGTTAAATAACAATTCCATGACCTTTTCCTCGACAAATTCCGGAATATTACCCGGTTTTTTTAAGGATTTTAGTAGCAGAGAAGGATCTTTTTCGATTCGGTTTTTGCGTTTTAAGAACTTATAATACGCTTTGACGGCCGCTATTTTGCGGTTAATGGTTGCGGGGCTTAATTTATTTTCGGCTAAATCGACCACCCATTCCCGAAGAACCTGTCGTTCTGCTAATTCAGGTGTTGTCTGTTTCTCCGCTAAGAAAGCGTTTAATTGTCTTAAATCCGTAGAATAAGCCTCTACTGTATGCCGGCTCACTCGTTTCTCAAATTGGAGATAATCCAAAAAATCGCGGGTTGAGTCTAACATTTTTAAGTAAAGGAATTTCATTAACGTTTGGTAAATATAGAGGGTTTCTAAGTCAAGAAAAAGGGATGGGGTTGCTTCCTTACGAAACAACCCCACAAATTTTCTAGCGAAAACCAATTGACTTTTTAACGCAAGAAGGCCATTGCCACTCCTCCGTCTACGTTCAATACATTTCCAGTTGATTTATGAAGCAGACCTCCAACGAATGCAAAACAAGCGTTGGCAATATCCTCCGGTAAAATGGTTTCGTTTAATAAGGTTCGTTTGGCATAATAAGCCGGCAATTCTTCTACCGTGATGCCATAGGCTTTCGCACGGCCTTCCGCCCAACCGCCAGCCCAAATATTAGAGTCGGCAATCACCGCATCCGGATTTACGGAATTTACCCGGATCTTGTCGCCTCCCAACTCGGCAGCGAGTAATCGGGATAAATGTGCCTGTGCGGCTTTAGCCGAACCATAACCTGCATTATTGGGCCCCGATACAACCGAGTTTTTAGAAACAATATTGATGATATCTCCACCCAGGTTTTGTTTCCTAAGGACTTTCACAGCCTCCTTGGATACCAAGAATTGCCCCCTGACAAGGATATCATACAATCGATCCCATTCTTCCACCGAATGCTCGGTTATTGATTTAGAAATACTGATTCCAGCGTTATTGACGATAATATCCACACCACCAAAGGCAACACAGGTGTCTTTGATTGCGTTTTGGATGCTGTTTTCATCCACCACGTTTAACAAGGTCGACGCTACGGAGTCTTTACCAAAAGCTTTGACAAATTCCTCGTGTGCACTTTTCAGTCGTTCCTCATTCACATCGTTGAGCACCACGACGGCGCCCTCTTGAACGAACTTACGGGCAATGGCTTTTCCAATACCTCCTGCACTACCTGTCACCAGTGCTATTTTACCTGAAAGGGGTTTTGGTTTGGGCATGCGTTGCAATTTCGCCTCTTCCAATAGCCAATATTCGATATTAAATGCTTCTTGACGAGGGAGTGACGTATATTCACTAACCGCTTCCGAGCCCTTCATTACATTTATGGCATTCGTATAAAACTCTGCTGCCACCCTAGCCGTCTGCTTGTTTTTAGCAAAGGTAAACATACCAACACCCGGATATAGGATTACGACCGGATTGGGATCACGCATCGCAGGGCTGTTGGGGTGCTTACAAGCTTCGTAATACTCACTATACATAGCCCGATAAGCTACGATAGCCGGCTCTACTTTAGCCTTTATGGCTTCGGTGTCCGACAAATCTGCATCGGGTGCTAAATCCAATACCAAGGGTGATATTTTCGTTCTCAGGAAATGGTCAGGACAGGAAGTACCCATGGGGGCTAATCGCTCCAAATCGTTGGAGTTGATGTACTCAAGTACACGCTCGTCATCGGTAAAATGCCCAACCATTTGCACATAACTTGAACAGAATCCTCTTAGGATAGGTGCAATAGCAGCAGCTTGTTCTTTTCGTTGAGCTGGCTCCAAGCTTTGCACTTTTTGCCCGCCGAACACCGGTCTTTTTTTGCCGTAATTTTCTTCCAAGTAAGCGGCGCATTTTTCTATTACCTCAAGCGTATTCAGATAGCTTTCATAGGCGGTGTCACCCCAGGTAAACAACCCGTGAGAGCCCAGCATAATGCCTCTCAAGGCAATCCCTTTTGCTGCATTTTCTTCTAAACATGCGCGGAGTTTAAGCCCCAGATCAAATCCCGGACGTTGCCATTCCACCCAACCCACCGTTCCTTCAAAAAGCTCCTCCGTTATTTTCTTTCCGTCTCTAGCGGCTGCGATGGCAATAGCCGCATCCGGATGAAGATGATCAATATGTTTAAAAGGCAGGAATCCATGAAGAGGTGTATCGATAGAGGGCGCTTTCGATGCTAAGTCGAAGATGCAATGATTGAACAATTCGACCATCTCATCCTCATGTTCGATCCCCCTATATACTTTTTCGAGGCTCCTCAAACGGTCAACGTATAGGGCAGCACATCCCGATTTGGTTAAGGTTCCCAGGTCCCCCCCTGAACCTTTGATCCACATCACTTCCACCGGCTCTCCGGTAAGTGGGTCTTTTTCAGTAATTTTAACGGAGGTATTTCCTCCGCCATAATTGGTAAGGCGTAGATCCGCACCTAAAAGATTGGAACGATAAATAAACAAAGCGACTTCATCCCCTTTTAATTCGGCGGCTTTCGCTTCATCCCATAAATAACTTACGTGTTTAAAGGCAGTTCTGTCAGCCATACTTTTCTTGTTGTTAATGTTGGAATATCTGAGCTCCAGCGTCGTAAAGGTTTAGGCCACACGCGCCACTCATTGAGCAAACTTAATTGCTTATGGTCAATCAACTTTCCTTTACCTACCTGTAAAACATCGGCAAGATGTATTTTTCTGGATGCGAAATCGGACAGCTTTGACCTCATAAACCTGAATCCTATTAAAAAAACCATTCACCTTCAACGGTTTTCACGATTCTACTATAATTTGCACTATTCTAGCTAATTTTTGAATTATACATCGCACTGCCAAATAATTCTCGCGCAAATTATTTGTAATAAGTCTAAATACACTACCTTTGTTAGAAGGATATCCCAATCGTCGTTGAACATAATTACGAGCTTAGTTTGTTAGGGTAAGTAGAGGAAGGTTTCGGACAAGCGGGCATTCCCTTCTAGGATTCAGATTATTTATATAGCGGCAATGTCAATTGAAAAAGTAAAACAAATTTTGGAACAGGAGCTTGAGAAGCGAAATCTTCGTAAGACGACCGAACGCTTCACCATCCTGGAGGAAATATATGGACGCAATGACCATTTCGATGTAGAAGATCTGTACGATTCACTATTAAATAAAAATTTTCATGTGAGCAGAGCTACCGTCTACAATACATTGGACATGTTGGTGGACTGTGGGTTGGTCAAGAAACACCGTTTTAACAGTGACGGAGCGGTATTTGAAAAAGCATTGGGTTTCCGTCAGCACGGGCATTTAGTATGTAATGAATGTAATCACATAAAAGAGTTTTGCGACCCCCGTTTACAGGCTATTCAGGACAACGTAGGCGAAGCCTTGGGTTTTAACATCACCGACCAGGCATTGGTTTTTTACGGAGCCTGTAGTGATGACAATTGTGAAAACCGATTGGAATTAATGCAAAGGGTCGAAAACGATTCTAAAAAAGAAATTAAGGGTTAGGACTTTTTATTGGTTAACAATGAGTAATGAGTAGACTTCTTCCGGAATCCGGAAGAAGTTCTTTTTTTAATTAAGTGGTATAGTTGATGCCAAATTATCGATAAGTCCTAATACATGGATTTTAGGAAAAATAAAAAAAGAGTCAATAAGGTAATGGTTAAAATAAAACGCAATAGGGCTAATAATCCAGCCATTCGCTTGGTGTAGTTTGTCGGGTTTTTCATGAGTGTTGATCGTCAATTTCTTACAGATTCATAGTATTCACACCGATAAGATGGAGAAGAATTAAACCCCATCACCGTTTTAGAAGGCTTCAACAAAGTTGTAAACCTGCTGAATTCTAACGAATTAATACCCCTAGTTAAGGTTTTTTTAAATTTAAAAACTATACCCTAATGATGTGATATACGTGCAGTGGTATTTAGTTATCGGTACTGTAGTTGGAAGTCACAGACCCATTATATTAACTTCTCTCGAAACGCTTTACTAACCGCTTCAGTTTGTGAGTTGACATGAAGTTTTTCATAGATATGCTTGATGTGAACCCGTACGGTATCGATGGAGATGCCAAATTCAGATGCAATCAATTTATAACTATTCCCCAACGACATTGATGCTAATATTTCTTGTTCCCGAGGCGTAAGTCGATAATCAGGTAAGGCATTTTCATGGGAATGAAAGGATTTTAAAACCAGTGCAGCCACAGATGGGCTCATCGGACCACCTCCATGCAACACTTCTAAAGCAGAAGAAATGAGTCTTTCCGCTGCATGCTTTTTTAGGATATAACCACTTGCCCCCGCTGACAACGCATTGAAGATGTTATCGCCGTCCTCAAATACGGTCAGCATGATGACAGGCACGTTGGAACCGCTATATCGGAGACGGCGTACGGAGTCAATACCATTCGATTCTCCCATGTGGATATCCATCAAGACCAAATCGGGTTTCAAGGCACGAACATTATCAAGAATCTTGTCGGACGTTGCATATGAACCCACGACTTCAAAATCGTCGTGCATACCGAGCAGTCCTTCGATGCTTTCGCGCAACTGACGGTTATCTTCGTAAATGATAACTCTCTTCATTCTGAGGTATCTTCTAAATATTATTCAAAAGTAAACCAGGCAGCTTGATTAAAGAATACCTCAATCATGTGAGGGGCATGATCATTAAAATTTTGGTCCCCAATCCCTGACTACTCTCCACTTGAATGCTGGCTTTGATATGGTTGGCACGGTAGTGCATGTTTTTTATTCCGTTTCCGCCGAGAGCCTGTCCGACGGGCATACCTACTCCATTGTCTTGAACGGTAATTGATAGATTGTTTCCTTGTTTATGAAAAATTACCTCTAGCTGGGTCGCCTGGCTGTATTTGGCCGTATTTGTCACTGCTTCCTTTAAAATTAGATATAGATCTTTCCTAACGTTGAGGTTGAGTCGAAAGTCCTGGAGATCAGGATCCATATGGAAAGTATAACGCATCGCTAGTGGTTCTAAGATTTCAGCTGCAAATACTTTCAAACGCATAAACATCCTAGATAGGGAGTCGTTCTCCGGATTTATTGCCCAAACCATATCACTCATCGCGTCCATCATTTGCCGGCTATTTTCTCGAATACTTCCGAGGTAATCCTGCACTTTCTTCGGATTTTCATGCTCACTGGCTATCTTACTCATGATATTTATACTAGTCAGTGTACTGCCAATTTCGTCATGAAGATCGCGAGCTATCGTGGACCGTATTTTTTCTTCAGCTAGGTAGCGCGTTAGTTTCTGATTACATAGTCCGGCGATTTTTTGTAAAACTCGTAGATGTTGTCGAGTAAAGAAGTTTTTCTTGGAATTTTCTGAATCGATAACTCCAAACACTTCTCCATCCACCAGAATTGGTACAGCCAATTCGGAATATCGAAATTGATCGTCGATAATGTAGCGCTTGTCCTTGGTCGTATCGGCAACCCGAAGCGGCTTACCGAGAAGTGCTGCATAACCGGTTATACCTTCACCCAGCGGAATGGTTATTGGGTTTAATATTTCGAATTTTCCTGGGCTTTTCGGCCCATATGCTGCTTTTTGGACTAAAAATCCGTTCGCCTTATCGTATTGGTAGATCACGCAGTCTTCAAAACCCAGTTGTCCGATACAATTCTCGGCTATATCCCAGAACACATCTTCCACGGTATTTCTTCCGTACAAAGAAGTGGCGAAGTAATTAATGATTTTCTCCTCCCGTAATTGCCTATTTAAACGACGCCACCAAAGAAAAATACCTACACCCACCAGACAAGAAAACACGACCCAGAGCTGCCACCACAACCACCAAGGTTTTCGTATCTCAAATGCGTAGCTCAGTTCGTCACTGAGTAGATTTCCCAGGGAATCCGTCGCCCTTACCAAAAACCGATAACGGCCTGGTGAAAGACTTACATAGTGAACCTCCGAACTGGAATTCCTTTCCCAAGTGGGATTTAGTCCCTCTAATTTGTATTCATAATTAACCCGTGCAGGTGTGTCATAGCGAAGCAATTGGAACTTAAATGAGATTTGACGATCGCGGTATTTGAGAATCGGGTGCTCAATAGTTGAGATCGAGTCGTTAATTTTGATTTCTTGAAAAACAATAGGGTACTTCAAAAAATCGCCCGCCTGCTGAGAATGATTAATTTTTAAAAATCCTTTTTTGACAGGCAGAAGGAAGTCGGACTGCGATCGAAAATGCAATAAAGCCCGAACAGGCACCATTGTTTCTTGTTCTGTTGAAAGCCATTGGCGGACAATTTTCTCCTTGCCATCAAAGTAAGCTAAACCTCGGGCTGTACTCACCCATAAGCCGCGGCCTCTACCCGATAAAATACCATGGATGGTATTTTCAGGAAGACCATCACGGGTGGTAAACGTCGTAAAACGCTCCTGCCCCCCTATTTCACCTTCGTAACGACTGAGCCCGCCCCATTCCGAGCCAATCCAGACGGCACGGTCCTCTCCCTGTGCTAGACATGTAAAACTCGCAGCCAATAGGCCATTAGCCGGATAGTTGTCTTTACTATAATACCGAAATTCTCCGCTTTCGAGATTGAGACGAACCAGACCGACATTCACCGTAGCTATCCAAATAAACTCGCCATTCTTATCGATCAATAGATCGCGTACATAGAGGGGAACGGGTTGTGTAGGGTCCACAATTTCTACCCATCGATCTTCCTGTCGGATCCACTGATAGACACCTTGGTTAACTGTCCCAAACCAGAGGTTCCCTGAGGCGTCTTCTCGTACCACTGAAAAAACTTTCTCGCCGGGAAAAGGTACATTGAGCTCTCTAAAGAATGTTTCACCTCCACTTTTGTAAAAGACATGCTTCCGCGTTAAAACCCAGAAAATCCCTTTAGAGTCTTCGAATAAAAACGAGGGCTCTTTTAACTCAATTCCGTTGATTCTGTTAAAGTAGCGAGGGGGTGCCTGTTGGTTATAGTTCACCAATTCTCCATTTATGTTTGCTACCCAAATCGACCCATCGTCCAGTTCAATAGCGTTTTGAATAGTCACAGGCAGATCAGAGGTACCTGCAAGCACCGAAGTAAAGGGAAATAAATTGAGGAAATCGGAATAAATATAACATCCCTCCGCGCTAGCTAGCCATTGACAGTTCTGTGATTCTTCTGTGAACGAGAATTTTAGTTCGGGCGTTTCGAATCGATCGTTAATAATCAGTTCCACTTGATCATTTCGATGTCGCATTTTATCGTACCGCCAGAGTTTTTTGTCAATCGAAAGCCAAAAATTAAACTGTGGTTTAACCTCTTCGATGAATGCCGCTAGCTTGTCGTCCTCTATCGAATTATAGCCTGAAGACTGCTGCCAAATGCCCCATCCGCTAAATTCCTGTCGGAAAATCGCCATTGACTCGAGCGCATCATTGTTCCCGCCAGTCAAAAACATGACATCTTCCCGCTGTCCTCCACCCAAGAATTCAAAAGCCAAACTCAATGTATCGAAACCGAATAACCCCATGTTTGTACCCAACAATAAACCATTGGGATACCCTTCTTGAATGGATTGAATGGCCCGATATTCCTGGGCATAAGCAGGAAAGATTCTAGCGACAAAATCCTTCCAGGGAAAATAGCGAAAGACCTTATTTCGGATATCATAGTAACACAAATCCCGGTTATCGATCGCTAACCAAACCTTGGAGCCCTGAACGAATAAATCCCACAACAAACTATTGGAAAGACTGGTGGGATCGTGTGGAGACTGATTCGGTTTAGGTAAGAAAATGGATACGGAATCCTTATCTAAAAACAATTGGTTTAATCCATTTTTGGTAGAGACCCAGAGATCTCCGCGTTCATCCTGGCCTATTCCCGTAATAAATTCATTCGATAATCTTTTGACGAGTTCTCGAGGATGGTATTGGACAAAATTTTGTCCGTCATATCGATTCAAACCATTCGCAGTCCCGATCCACATATAGCCACTTCTGTCTTTAAAAAGATCGGTGACACGGTTGTCGGAAAGACCGTTCGATTCGTTAAGAAGACGACAACTTAAGGGAGTTTTTTGATCCGCAAAAGAATAGGTAAAAAGATTCACCACTATAACCACAGTTGCGATCCATTTCATCCCTTGCATAGTGGTTGATCTGGTAAGTTGGGTAAGGAAATGATACGGCACCTATAAGATTCTTACCCATGAAGTTATAAAAAAGGATCGCATTTCTTTTTCTATGCAATAAAATAATTCGAGATAGGTAATTACTAATACGATTCACCAGATTCCGTGTAAAACGATTTTAAGGCAAAATCCACCCCTTTTTTCAAGACAAGGACATGAGAAACGGTTCAAAAATTTGCTTTCACAAAACCCTCTCCCGGGCAATAAGTCTCCGCCTAAACTTTGGATTTGACTCCGCCTGGCTGAATATAACTTCAACCCCTGGTTCATTCATTAAAAAAGTTATTGACCGGTGCCTCAGTTTTAATTACTTATTCCCAAATTTGTTGTGATTCCTTCTACCACCCCAAAACTTTTCTCACTATGAACCAACCCGAGCACTCTACCCAAAGTGGTGTTGAAAAAATAACCCGCCGTGAGTTTATAGAGCGATCTGGTCAACTTTCAACGGTAGTCTTAGCGACAGATCTATATCCTTTTTCCATTGGGAAAAAACCAAGAGTAGTAGTTTTGGGCGCAGGACTCTCGGGATTGGCCGCTGCATACCAGCTCATTCAAAAAAATTACGAGGTTACCGTTCTGGAGAGCCGCGGACGTATAGGGGGACGCGTTTTTTCCCATGCCATCTACAACGATCTCACCATCGAACTTGGCGGGGAATGGGTCGGTGAAAACCACTTACGTATGCATGAATTATGTGACGAGTTTAAATTGAACCTGATCGACAATCGTTTTGACACCCATTTAATTTATAAAGGCCAATATTTTACCCCCAAGCAATGGAGTTTTTCTGAGCAATGGCAATTCCGTTTAAAAAAACTATTGGAAACTTATCGAGAACTTTCCGACGAGGCCAAAATGGAACTCGACCGAATTGATTGGTGGCGGTATCTGGTACAAAATGGGTGTGATGATCGGGATTTAACCATACGTGAACTTTTGGACAGTACTGATTTCGGAGAAGGTCTACGTCATGTTTCGGCAAATGTCGCTCTCTCCGAATATGCTGAAAGTAGCGAGAAAAACGAGATGGATTTCAAAATCCAAGGTGGAAACGCTATGCTGGTGAACAAACTAGCTGATAACATCGGAAGGCAAAACATACATACAAAACACACTGTTATTCGCATCGAACAAGGGAAGGAAGTTATCGTTCATTGTGAAAACGGAAAAACATTTAAAGCCGATCGACTGATTTGTACCGCTCCCACCTTTGCGATCCAGCGAATCAAGTGGGAGCCTGAGCTGCCGACGGCCAAGCAGCAGGCGCTCCAGGAGTTGCAATACGCTCGAATCAACAAACATGCTATGCTCTTTGAAAAGCGTTTCTGGAAGGATGAATCTTTCGATTTGGTTAGCGATCAAACGCATCATTATTATTACCACGGGACTAAAAATCAACGATCTACTAAAGGGGTCCTGATTTCCTACTCGATTGGTGAAAAAGCAGCTGTCATCGCTGCTCAATCCAATGATTGGAATGCAGCCGAGGTCGACCGCACCTTGGGTCCGTCCTTTGGGAATGTACGGCAATTACTCACTAATCAGGCAAATTATTATTGGGGTGAGGACGCCTGGTCCATGGGCGCCTACGCAATGTATGGAATCAATCAATGGTTCAGACTCCAACCCGTGCTGAAGGAAGATTTTCTATTAACCTCCTTTGCCGGAGAACATATAGCCGATTGGCAGGGGTTCATGGAAGGAGCCGTCAACACCGGCGAAGAGGCTGCCGAAAAAATTTAAGGTTCTTTCTGCTTGATCTGCACGATATCGACCGGTTTGCAATCCGCATTATTTCAGGCGCAGATCCTTTCACAGAACTAGGTTTTATTGGCCTTAACGAGATTAGTCTGGGTGAACTTTTCGCCAGTCATGCCATCCCCAGTAGTTCGGCACGGCTGGGTGTAAGTAATTTCCTTGACCGGCCCAATATAATCGACCAGGCTGTAATATATAAAGTACTCCCGGTTGTACCGGTATGCTCCACGGGGAATATCGACCGAGCCGAGGGCTTTCGGCGTTTCATTAGGAATAGCACTGGGAGGTCCTTGTACAGGTAATACCCATGCAACACGCTGCATTTGGCGGGTAGTATTTATCCGTTTCATTTGATTAATATTTAGCAAAGCCCGCATTTTAGTCGGCAAGTTTGATGGGTTGCAGCGAAATCAGTTTGACCGGCCCTATTAACCCGGATGGAATAAGGGGCACGTCTTTCCAAGCCACACGGGTTCGGTTCACGCCCTTAATGATGGTATTGGGTATGTGCGTCTGGGTAAACTTCTGCCCTGTAAGGGCATCACCCACGATGCGGTTCGACCAAGTGTTGGCTACTTCAACTACTAGTTTGTTCAGGCCGGGGACAAGGAACTGCGTTACCTCCACCCGGTACGGCTTCGCCCAGACAATCCCCAGGGAGTGCCCGTTCAGCCATACTTCACCGACATGGGAAAGTTCGCCGAGGTCGAGGTATACGCGGGCATCGGGATAACCCGTAGGCAATGCCGGCTGGATGAAGTCTTTCTCGTAACGGGCGATGCCTGCATAATACCGGACACCTTCCATTTCGGATTGCGTCCAGGAATGAAGAGCTGGGAAAATCACCTTTTCGGGTGCACCCCATTTTGGGTCAAAGTAAACCTCCCAGGCTCCTTCCAGGTTACGTTCACTCAGACGATTCACGAAACGTCGAGACTCCCTACCTTTCAGAATCTCAAATTCTCCGTCTTCCCAGATCTCTACCTCTTTTTCACGATAGGTAAGTTGCGGAGGATTGGCGTGGCTGCTGCGGATGTCAGTGAATTGATTTTTCGGCGCCCCTGCTCTGAAAACCACAAACTTACTCTCATAGGGAGCCAGTGTAAGAGGCAGCGTGATTTTTTGACTCCCCTGTTCAAACAACGTCACGGAGGCTATCTGACCTGTAACCGGATCCCAGATTTCCGGCATCTTTCCCTGCTGACGAAAATGGAGTTTCCGGGAAACGGTATTACCGGAAGTATTGACCACGAAGTAAAAATCCAGATCTCCCGTTTTGTAGTGAACATAATCCAGCAAAAAATATCCTCGTCCATCATAATCAAAATCCGGTATGATTTTCAAGGAATCCAAAGCCTTTCGGGCGGCAGATTCCTCCACGATCACTGCTCCTTTCCTCTTGAGTTCGGCCAACTTTTTCTGTATGTCGGGATGCCTTTTCTGCTCCTTTGCCAGGGTTAGCAGGCGAAAGGCTGCGCCGGTTCCCGGTATGACCACCTGACCGTTTTTCACATCGAGCGTCAACAGTATTTCGGTATTAACGAGTTCATAATCATAGCCAGCTCCCGGGGTGAACCTGCCGTGCTTGTGTCCGCCATAGTTAGGTATGGTATCCCCGTAATAATAGATCACATCAGCTACGAAATCGGTTTCCTGCAGGATATGGGACACCCGCGCGAGATAATCATTAAACGGCTTCACCTTAGGCCACCACACCCGCTTGTCATTATAATGGGTGCCAGCGTGGTAAACGATTCCGGGGTAGCCTGTGCCGGCCGGATTATGCGTCGACCCATGGACGACCACCTTGCTCATCCCTTCCGCAAAAGCACGATCCCCGTAAGGTTTCATTTCGAAAGGTCCCTCCTGCCAGTGCTGAAAAGACGTGAAGGCTTCCATTTCAACTACACGGTTTCCATAAATATGGGCAGCCGAAGACACCTCCTTGACGACCCGAAGGACATCCATCCCCTGCTCGTTGAAAAATTCATGGTTAATCCAGAACTCACCCCTGGGAATATCCAAACCCTTGCCCAGGGCCTTCAGCGGTTCAACCGGAACATTGTGAAGTGGTAGTCCAGGCCCACCCGCTTCACTATTGTTTTTCAACCCGTGGGCATTGCAGATTTCACGCGATTTCATGTAGAAATTCCGTATCATCAGTTCTGAGAGCGTACGCTGGAAATCCGCCTTAAACCGGCCTGACACCTCCCGCGTAAAACATGAGTCCTCAAACAGTGCCGGCAGGAATTTCCGGACATCGTAGCCATTCAGCTTTTTAAATTCTTCGGGCAAGGTAGGGGTCCAATTGAATCCTCTTGCCTCGTAGCTAGCCATATAAAGGCTCTTGAGGGCTGTTTTCCGGAGATCTCCCAGCACCGACTGTAGCCGGCTGATGATATAATTAAAATGAAATGACGTAGCCGCCGCATCAAAGTGATCGACGATCGGACCGGCAGAATACCGACTGGGGAGGACGAGATTTTCGCCTGAATTGGAACAAACATAGCGTACCAACCGCCAGTCGCCTACCGGAGCTTCCCAGGCAAGGGTCTCCGATACCGGGTCAAAAAAGGTAGTAACTTCCCTGATTTCCGCAGGATCCACCGGGCCGGGTTTATCGGGTATAGCGAGAACGGCAATCTCCTGTCTGAATACCGGTTTGCCGTCGTTACCATATTCGATGATCCGCTTTCTGCCGCGGGGATCCTTTTCGGGAATTTCTGGGAATGGGATTTGTATCCGAACTAATTTTCCTCCGTTGACCTTTACTTCCGACTGGTAAATCGACTTGGCCGCATGCTGAGGTGTGATCCACTTGCCCCCAGCATTCCAGCTACTGGCCGTATTCATACCCACCTCCAGCCCGTATTTCCCAGCTTCATCGACCGCCAACTTGATATTTCTCAGCGACGCCTCCCCCAGGAATTCCGGTCCTGTACCTACCAGCACCGTGTCATAGGACCCGATTTCGAAGATTGTGAAGCCCGACACGCTCGCTTCACTGAAAGACTTAATCTCTTCTTTCAAACGGATGGTATCGACATGCCCACCCAGCCACCAGTGATATACAATTGGATAGGCATAGTTGGGAGGGTTTAAAAACCCCTCGGACAATTGCTGATAGGCGCTCTGGCTTAGGACGGGGCTAGCCAGAAGCAAACAAAGAAATAAGTGCTTCAGAAACATTATAGTAGGTAAGTTTTACCACGATACTACCAGAGTACCAGTTACATTTTCAAGCAGGAAATATTTCCCGAATTCGTCGTTTTGCTCCTTGAAAGGATAGTGCCCTGTCTTCCAGGGATAGGAAGCATTGACATGGGCTACGAATTTCTCAGCGTTGATATGGTCCTGCGCATAGACGCGAACGGTAGCATTTTTCAAACCGGAAACCACGTACCTCTTATAGATGTCTTTAACACCGGAATGAGCCTCTTTCATAGACACCATTCCGTCTTTCTGCTCCACAAAAACCCGGCATTCGCGGTTCCATGACGTGGGCAGCTGATAGGTTGAATGACCGTTTTCGAGAATGGTCTCCAACCCCAGCAGAAGTGGCGCCCCCTGCGGGAAGCGAAACCGATCCCGAACCGTGCTGTTGGGGTGATAGCCCGAGAAGATGAAGGCATTGTCCGAACGGGCGACGGTCAGTACCGGGCTCTTGATAGAGGGGTTCAGTCGGTCAATTCCGATCGAAATTCCGAATTCCTGCAGGACGTAGCGCAGGTACGCCGGACCGGGAAAATACTGTTCCGGATTATCGGGAGTGAGCAACCGGCTGCCGGTGAAATTACTGGAGTTGGTACCCCTCAGGTAGACCACCTTCCCTCCTTTCCATTCCGGACTCGTAACCGACCAGGCAACGTCCCTCACCTCTCCCTTTTGCTCAAACTGCAGCAACGGACGGGTTCCACTTTCCCTGCGGTTACGGATCACCGTGGCAATACCCCCACCATTGAACAGCGACCGGTGGTTGATGAGCAGGGGGAAATTGGTAGTCAGGGCATCGGTCTGGTAGCTGTTTTTAATTTTGAATTCTCCTTCCAGTGCCGTTTTGTTTTCCAGATTCAGGAGCCTTTTGAATTCTTCGGAGGCGTGGTCGGCCGGTCCGTATACGATCAGTTTACCCCCACTACGCACAAAATCAGTGAGATGTTTTTCAAGTGAAGAGCCAGCATCCGGAACAATGGTTAACAGAACCGATTCCCTGAAAAAACCGGGCTTTTTACCCAGGACACTCTGGAATGAAGCAGTTGAGATAACCGTATTGAGCGGAACGCCATTGTTGATTGCCTGACGGATAAACCAGTCGCCGTAGTAAACCTCCGACAGACGCCCGGGAGCATTGATAGCCCAGTCGTGGTATTCGTCAAAAGGATATACCCACACCAGAGGTCCCGGGGCAGTCGGTGCATCATAACGCGCTTTCAGTATATGCGGGGTCACCTCGTCGGGTACCTGTGTCGGCATATTGCCATAGGAATCGTCGATACTCAGGAAATTGAGGTGGGTAGGGATTCCGATGTTTCCGTCGCGGTCGATCCGGCAGACAGACATGGGAAGGTAAATATCGTGCGGTTCCCGGCCATAGCGGTCGAGCCAGGGGCTGTTGAGCCACCAGGGGTCATGGGTATAGTAGCGAAACAGGAAACGGTTGTCGGGCAGTTCGGCCATGCGTGACATATATCCGATCATTTCCAGTCCGAAATCTCCGTCCAGGGCAGCCCAGGGGGAGTTGGGTGGTGGCAACATATTGAACCCGCCTTCGTAGATATTTTTAAGATGAACGGCATCCCGGGCCAAATCGGCACCTACAGAAAGGTTAGTGCCTCGTGTCTGTATCTGAAAATCAGGGCACTCCTTACGGAAAAGCTTCCAGAAGTCGAGCACTTTTTGTGAAAAGGCCTCCAGTTTATCCTGTTTGAACTCCTTCCCGTCGAAGGTCGATCCGGTGGAGGACCAGCCCTCCGCTCCAAATCCAAAACCATTGCTGAACCAGATGTAGTCGAATCCCAGGTCGGACAGAAAGTGCTGGCTTTGACGGCCGAAAAATGTCCCAAAAGGTGTCTGATCAGGGATACCGTTGGGGAACCCCGCATAGGAATCTTTATCCCCTTTCAGTACCGAGTAGCAGTCCACAAACGTTTTATGCCCCATGGCGCTGCCACCAAGTATTTCAGGGTGCTTTTTGTATTTGAACTCTGACTTGGCGAATTCAGGACCGGGATCAAAGGTAGCTCCTACCCGAATGGGTTTTCCGGTGACCTTCATCCCGGCTACCTTCAGTGCGTGGATAATGAATTTTAGGTCTCCATAAGTGAATGCAGGCGGGTTATCAAGGTACAGATAAGCCCGCTCATGGATCGACAATTCCTTAGGCCCTGACCCAACCTCGTGCTTCGTATTGGGGTTACCCATATACATTGCCCATTCCAGGGGCTGATCGGGGGTGCCTTTATAATCCAGAATTTCAGATCCATCCCCTACCCATAACATCACGGAAATGGTATCCGTATGACGCAACAGGGAATGCCACTGCGTGAACATTTCCGTAGCCACTGCCCGGATGTACTGTTTTTCATTGACCTTGAAAGGTTTTAAAGACGCCTCCAGCGTGATATTATTGAAAGACTTACCCTTCAGGGTCGACAGCTCATACTGCCCCAGGAGGGAAAATGGAAGGAAGAATAGCGCCGCTAAGCTTAATAATTTTCTCATAATCAGATAAAAATTTACTGCCGGATGGTTCGACTAACAGGGTTATAGGAACGGATGGAATAACAGGCCGTCGGCTTCAAAAGCATCCCGGAGCAGACAACTACGCACTGCCAGTCCGTTTTGAGACTTATTTAAGCCAATGTTTTAAAGGGTTAACAGACCGGCAGCAAGTGCCGCCGGCCTGTAACATCCTACCTATTATAAACAACCTATACAACTAACTATCTTTCAGCACTGTTTCCCGGTCCAAACCCAGTCGAATTAGTAACCCTGATTTTGACCAAGGTTGGGATTGATGTCGAGTTCTCTCAGCGGGATCGGCATTACCCATTCATGGTCATCCACGCGGAAAGCCAGTCCCCTGGAGGCAAAGTATGCATTCATCACGGTTTGCAACCTGCCGGTACGGACCAGGTCAAACCAACGATGTCCTTCCAGGAAGAATTCAACCTGGCGTTCTTCCTCCAGCGCCAGCCGCATCTGATCCTTTGCCAGGCCTTCCAATACGGGTATGCCCGCTCTGGTCCGGATCATATTGATATACGTATGGGCTTGCTCGGTCTGGTTTTGTTCATTCAGGGCTTCGGCGTACATCAGGATAACATCGGCATAGCGCAGCGAGGTAAAGTTTATGCCACCGTCGCCGTTCATGCCGGTCGTGAAATCGACGAATTTCAGTCCATGCAGGTCTTTTTCATAGCGGCCGGTAACGAGTCGTACCGAATCGCCGATGGAGGCTGACCTGCGGCGGTCATTGGGTTCGTAGGAAGCAGCAATCTCCGCCGTTGGAAGAACCCTTCCCGACCCCTGCATATTGTTGGGGAACATGGCCATGTCGAACCGTGCAGGAGTGAAGATCGAAGAAAACGAGTTACCCTCCCCGACATTACCCGACAGATACTTGATTTCGAAGACCGATTCCGGCAATTCATCATTTCCGTTGGTAAACAAACGGCCATAGTTTTGATCGAGGGTGTAGGTGTTGGCGTCGATCACTTCCTTCAGCACCGAAGCCGCCTTGTCAAACTGCTGACGGGTGAGGTATACCTTGCCGAGCAGGGTTTTCGCGGCACCCACAGAGGCTCTTGATTTGCTCATGCCCGTCACCCCGGTCAGCAGTGTGGCAGCTTCCGTCAGATCACGCTCGATGAGTCCGTAAACTTCGGCCGTAGGCTTGCGTGACATGTCGAATTCCATGATTTCCTTCGGACTTCTGAAAGCGACCTCGACCAGGGGCACATCACCAAAAACCCGCACCAGGTAGAAATAGGCATATGCCCGCAGAAAAAGCGCTTCGCCTTTTACCTTTCTCTTGTCAGCTTCAATGAAACTTGTCGCGTCAATCCGGGAAATAATGTCGTTGGACCTCGAGACGGTCGAAAAGCAAATGGACCAGATATTCCCAAGGAAGCCATTCGACGTAGTAGGATTCATTTCGTCGAACTCAGTTTCCGCAACGGTAGGGGAAGTCCAGCGGATTTCGGCGTTATCCGTCGTAAGGTCTCCGAGGTATACAATATTCGCGTTGTGCAGCCCCTGCAGTCCGGCGTAGTTTCCTATCAGCGCCGTTTCAAAATCCGCAGGGGTTTTGTAGAATGAATTTTCGTTGATTTCATACTCCGGCTGAAGGGAGAGAAAGTCGGAACAGGAAGCCGTTACCAGCGCTGTGATGATCAAATATCCCAATCTTTTCATAGCTCAATGTCGGTTAAAATGATGTTCTGATACCCAGTGTAAAGGTTCGCGGAAGCGGATAATTGAGATAATCGATACCCGCATTCGTCACGCTATCCCCCGTAGTGCTTGATTCCGGGTCATATCCGACGTAATCCGTAAAGGTGTAAAGGTTCGAGATGTTGAAATACACGTTAAAGCTGTTGAGCTTCATTTTGGACACGACGGAAGCAGGCAGGTCATAACTCAGCGACACATTTTTGATACGTGTAAATGAATTATCGAAAAGATAATGGGAAGATGTGCCGAAGCCCAGAGCATGGTTGCTGCGGATGGCCCTCGGCATGATCCCATCACCGGGATCCTGTTCCGATCTCCATCGACGGTCCTGAATGACCAGACCATTCTGTACCCCGTTTGAACCCAGCAGGCTTCCTCCCGCTTCGAGATAGGTGTAGGCACCCTGAGAACCGACAATCGATACGCTAAGCGTTACACCACCATATTTGAAAGAGTTATCGAAGCCCCAGGTGAAATCGGGCCACGGACTGCCGAGGATCTGACGGTCATTCTGGTTGATGACACCGTCCCCATTGATATCCTCAAATTTGAGGTCACCGGGCTGGGTCTGCGGATGGTAAAGCGCGGCACCCTCCAGTTCCTGCCGGTTCATGAATACTCCTACCTTGCGGATCAGGAAAAAGCTCGCCAGAGGATCGCCTACCTGCGTGATCTGGAAATCCGAGTTGGCGATACGGCCACCTTCAGTTGCCAGCTTCTTTACTTCGTTGCGGTTGGCACTGAAGGTAAAGTTGCTGCTCCATTCGAATTTTTTGCCTGTAATGTTGAGGGTATTCAGGCCCAGTTCAAAACCCTTGTTTTCGATATCACCGATGTTCTGGGTCGAGCTGGTGAAGCCCGAAGCGGCGGGGAGCTGCACAGCCAGCAGCAGATCGGTTTTGAGGTTGCGGTAAATATCTGCAGTCAGGTTGACCCTGTCACGGAACAGTCCCAGATCTAACCCGAAATTGCTCTGCCTGGATTTTTCCCAGGTCAGATCGTCATTCGACAAGCTGCTCGGAATAAGTCCCTGACGCAACCCGTTGTTCTCCACATAGCGGGTTGGACTAAGCAGCCCGATATGGGTATAGTTCCCAATCTGATTGTTCCCCGACACCCCGTAACTGGCTCTCAGTTTGAGGGTGGATAACCAGTTTACGTCCTTCATGAAATCTTCCTCAGCGATGTTATAGCCCACCGAGAAGGAAGGGAAAGAACCCCATTTATTGTTGGCTCCGAAACGGGAGCTGCCGTCGCGGCGAATGGTGGCCGTGAACATGTATTTTCCGGCATAGGAATAGTTCGCACGCGCCATCCACGACAGCAGGGACCACTCACTCACGATCTGTGTTCCGGCATTGACAATCCCTGCAGATACATAGGGCACATATTCGGTGGGAAAATCCGAGGCCCCTACCGACAGGCGGTCGGTACTGCTTTTCTGAGCGGTAAAGCCCGCTACAACCCCCAGAAAGTGTTTCTGATCAAAAACCTTGTTATAAGACAGGGTGTTCTCATTCAGCCAGTTGATGGTTTCGAATTTGGAACTGCCCGCCGTTGCCGGATAGTTCAGGGACGTGAAATTGGGCACCGCTGAAGAACGCCAGAGACGGATTGAACTGGTGTTGTAATTTATCCCTACCGATGTCTTGAAAACCAGGTCGTTGGTAATATTGAATTCCAGAAAATTGTTGGAAAACATGTCGAATGCCTTGCGTCTGTCCTGCGTACCGTCAATCACAGCAAGCACGTTCTGGAGGAATCCCAGGCCATCGGTGACGTCATCCTGATTGAAGTAGTAGTTACCGTTCTCGTCATACACCGGAATAGTGGGGGCAGCGGCCAGTACATTGGCCAGGATACCACCTGACCCGTAGTGTGATTCCGTATTGGCAAAACGGCCGTAACCGTAGGTGCCATACGTCGATGTACCCAGTTTGATACGGGGATTGATCTGCGCATCGACATTTACCCGAAGGTTAAACCGGTCATAATTGGAATGAAGGATGATACCTTCCTGCGCGAAATACCCGCCCGAAATCAGATAACGGGTCTTTTCATTGCCTCCGGTGGAGGAAAGCTGCAGATTTTTTACGGGAGCGGTACGGAAAATCACGTCCTGCCAGTCGGTATCGACCGTCAGGCTTTCAGGGTTCCGGAACTCCGGGCGAACCCGAGTAGCCGCCGAACGCACTTCGTTGGGGTCTTCTTTTTTCCCGCCCGCATAAATCCAGGCATTGTCCCGGCCATCTACCAGATAGTCGGCATACTGCCGGGCATTCATCAGTTTGAGTTTGTTGGCCACCTCCTGGAATCCATAGGATGCATCGAGGGTGATCTGCGATTTGCCGTGCGTACCCCGTTTGGTGGTGATAATCACAACCCCGTTGGCACCCCGTGACCCATAAATCGCTGTCGCTGAGGCGTCCTTCAGGATCTCTATCGACTCAATGTCAGATGGGTTGATCGAGGAAAGCGGGTTGATACGGGTGGCGGTATTGTTCGCCATGGAAGTCGACGAATAGCTGTTGGAGCCATAGGAACGCATGTTGGATCCGCCTCCACCCGAGCCGATGGGAAATCCGTCGATTACATAAAGCGGCTGGTTGCCTCCGGTAATCGAGCTTACACCCCGGATGAGGATATTGACGTTACCACCGGGCGCACCCGTCGTCTGACTGACCTGTACCCCGGCCACCTTGCCCTGGAGCATCTGGTCGAAGCTGTTGACGGATGGCTGGAGAAACTGCTCCGATTTGATACTGGCTATGGAACCGGAGACATCCTTTTTGCGCTGGGTTCCGTAGCCGACAACGACCACGTCCTGCAGGAGCTGATCGTCGGTCCGCAGTCGGATGGTCAGGCTGCTGGAATTGCCCACAGACACCTCCTGGGCTACATATCCAATAAAACTCACCACCAGTACTGCATTGGGACTCACGTCCAGCCGAAAATTACCTTCGACATCAGAACTCGTTCCATTGGTAGTACCCTTTTCGGTAATCGTCGCTCCAATCAGCGGAGCATTTTCGCTTTCAGCGAGAACCTTACCGGTCACGGTAATTTTCCCAGGCTGCGCAAACAGCGATTTGGAAGGCATGACTGCCAGGCAAAGACAAAAGCCCAGCAGCCACAGTTTTAATTTGCTATTCATTGTTCGTTATAAGGTAATGGGTAAGCAGGTTTATTCAGTGAATTCCGATTTAGTCATTGGGAATGATCACCGACTCAAGGCCAAGGTAATCAGCCACTTTCCGGATGGTATTGGCATGATGGCCAACCCCCAGAGCAAAATGATGCGTAGGCCCCTGTTTCATCCAGCGGTGCAGGAATGTCCTGACATCGGGTCTGAAAAAGCCTCTGGTATTCGTGTTACCGGTAGGGGGTATAGGTCCCGCCACCGACTGCCCCTCCGCGATGACAAACTTGAACTTGCCGTCGTAGGTTGAGTTGATGCTGAGCATCGTAATAGGTCCTTCCTTGATCTTGAACTCGACCCCGGCCCCGAATCCTGGCTTTCCATGGTACTTGATGAGGCTTCTCAGCACGGGTCTCCCCTCCGCAATGGCGATGTTGTGAGGCCCGTCATGCCCTACCAGGACAAATCCTTCCCTGAAATCGACCGGATGGAACTCGGCAAAGCTGCCGCCGATTCCGAGCCGCTCCATAATGAGCATCGCAAAACAGGTCTTCAGATCCGACTCTCCGCACATGGGGAAGCCGGCGCCGGTCAGAAGTGAGTTGCCGACGATCAGGTTCGACATGACGAGTCGTTCGACGCTGTCGTCCGGCCCCTCATAGTAGTAGGCCAGCCCGTCCAGTTTTCGGGCTTCAATAAATTTTTCGAGCGCCACCGCAACCCGCGCCGAAGTTTCCAGATCCGAATCCCTGAGTTTTTCCGAAATGGGATCAGAGACCGGATCAGGCGTATCGAAGAAATCCAGAATGCGTTTCTTCATCGGCTCCACTTCAGCCGGTGTCGTGGACTGATACATGGAAACGATTTCATGTGATTCACACTGCACGATGTGAGCCCCGAAAAAAGCCGACAGGGCGGTGGAATCGGAATGCATGTCGTACATGGCCTCGATCGGATGACCGATATGCCCGATGCGGGACGTGCGCAGGTCATGCAGCACCGCAGCAATACGCACATATTCAGCCAGTTCGGTATCCACCTGAGGATCGTCGTACAGGGTTCCGATAATGATATCCGGAATACGCTTTCCCATGCGGGCAGCCACGCCGGTAAACTCGGGCAGGGAGCAGATGTCATCGTTGTAGAGCTGCATGAAGGTGGAAGCCCTCGAATAGTCCATGGCCTGATCGGGCTGAAGGGCCACCAGGACAATCGGTACGTTCAGGTTGCGGATGATCGTCGCAAACGTACTGGACGTAGCGTAGGTGACCATATCACAGAAGATCAGGTCCAGGTTCGCGGCATTGAGTTTAGGAACCAGGTCATAAGCCTTGAAAGCATCGTCAACCAGTCCGAAGTCGATGATTTCTGCGGGTGGACCCTGCCGGAGTTTCTCGATGAGAACCGCCTGCTTCTCCAGCATCTTTTCCAGTAATCCGTCGAACTGCGGCCAGTATTTGAAGTAGGCGACCCCGAACACCCCGATGCGGGGGACGGTCGCAGGACGCTTGTTGTGAATTACCGGTTGGTGGTTGGGATCCGAAAGCGAATGAATCATATTCAGTTAGTGTTAATTTGAATTTTTCTTAGTGCGTTAACCTAAAAAAGGCTAAATTTTTGGTACTAATCTCATAATACACTCATATCTAATCAGTTAGAAGCCAATTTAATGGGTGCCAGCCCGGGGATAAGCACAATGAACCCGGCGAAAGCGATGGGATAAAGCAGTCCGCAGGCAATCCAGAGGGGTGTGTAGCTGAAATTTTCGATGATTTTACCGATCATCGGATTGAGGAGCAGTCCGGATACCGCGCCGGCCGTACCCGACAGTCCTACCACCGTACTGGTACCTACAGCCCCGAAAACGTCGGAAATCGCTGTGATATAATTGGTTATCCAGAGACCGTGCGCGAACATATAGAGGCACATGAAGCCAACGGCCAGTTCTACTGAGGAAACCCATTCGGTCAGGGGGAGCAGCATGGTCAGTGCAGCCGCCACGCCCATCACGATTTTCCGGGCCTTACTCATGGAGCCGGTTCGCAGGGAGAGCCGGTCTGAAAACCACCCACCCATGATATTTGAAATACCAAGTGCCAGAAAGGGCACCCAGAAAAGTTCGCCGATACGCTCATAGGAGACCCCGCGGGCTTCACCCAGGTACTTCGGGATCCAGAACATCATGAAATACATGACCGGATCGAGGAGAAAGCGCATGAGGATAAAAACCCAGGTTTCCCGGATCCGAATGAGGTCGCGGATCGAGACGGCAGGCCGGGCTTTTTCGACTGCCGGCTGATCGTTAACCGCTTTTTTCCAGGGAATCAGCAGCCAGAGCAGTACCCAGAGGATACCAAACACCCCGGGAATCACAAAGCCGCTCCTCCAGCCGTAGACACTGGTAAGCCAGATCGTCAACGGGGGAGCCACCACAGCCCCGATCGCCGATCCCCCGATCGCGATACCATTCGCCAGCCCCCTTTCCTTCTCGTTAAACCAGGTATACACGGTTTTGGCGGCACCGGGAAAAGCCCCGCCCTCACCCATCCCGAGCAGAAAGCGAAAGGCCAGCAGCTGGGAAAAGCTGTTCATGAAACCATGCAGGGCATTGGCTACCGACCAGATACCCACCGACAGCGCCAGCCCCTTTTTCCCGCCAACCCGGTCAATAAACCACCCTCCCACCGTGAACATGATCGCATAACTCAGCAGAAAACTGGTATTGACCCATCCGTACTGTGTGTCGCTGATGTGAAAATCTTCCTGGATCTTCAGGATCGCGATGGACAGTACCTGCCGGTCTAAAAAGCTGAGCCCCGTTGCCAGAAAGGCAAAAAACACGACCAGCCATCGAAGTTTGCTCATGGTTAGAGTTTAGTTAACGCACTAAGTTGATATGGCAAAAATAGGATCCTGTGGCATTTTTTGCAACTATTTTTTACTGAAAATAAATATTCATATATTTTGCAGGAAATTTGCGGAGAATTTCTGTTTTAAATACAATGTTTTCAAATCATCCTAGAGCGTTAAGAAAGATTGGTATCACTGTGTATCAGGAAATTCCTTAACTTTTATAC